>Ga0307518_10000360_pt1 | contig 34623 bp, 21 predicted proteins | sample 25_EM_MG_FD_203889 | JGI IMG/M metagenome (GOLD analysis project Ga0307518, IMG submission 203889) | Populus trichocarpa ectomycorrhiza microbial communities from riparian zone in the Pacific Northwest, United States - 25_EM | ecosystem: Host-associated > Plants > Roots > Unclassified | place... | reverse complement strand
GTTTTGAAGTTTGCATGTAAACAAATTCATGAAAATTTATGTTTTTTTATCCTTTTTTATTATATTCTTATTTATAATGCTTGTACTCTTGGACATTGATGGGAGATTAAGAGATTGATCATAGTTGTTTTCAATTTAATTTTATTTATCCTTTCTCGAGGACGAGCAAGAGCTAAGTGTGGGGGTATTTGATGTAACCATATTATTCGATAGTTTTACCCACATCTACCTAATGTTTTGTCCATGTTATATATATATAATGCCTTGATATTCTTTGTTTTATGTTTTTAAGGCACTTTTAGATGAAATATGTAAAAAGGAGTAAATTGGAGGTAATTGGCAGATTTGACGTTCAGTCGATGTTTTGTGCAGAGCGTGAGTTCTAGAGATTGAAATGAAGTGATTCCAGTGGCACTAAAAGGCTAACATCCATACCTTTCTGCAAATTTAATGCAAGAAAATAAAAAGAGAAAGATCATGGAAATCACATCCTGCAAAGTTAAATCTCGCATTCTGCCAGTGTTGACCTTTGGCCATTCAAAATTTAATATCTGGAGCTACAGAAGTCCAATTGATGCAAACTCAATTTTTTTGGATTCCTAACTCAATGAACTATCAACTCTCCAACTTTCAGCAAACAAATATATCATATGAGGGAGATATGAGTTTTCAAAGAGGACAACTAAATTCTGCCAGCAAACAGGTTTCGTGAAGAAACGAGTCCAAATTACATTCTGAAGCATCTAAACCGATATCCAAGTTTTTATATCAGCAATTTAGCTCCTCTAAGTCAGAGCTTGAAGATTTCATGCAAGGCTATTTCTCCTTTTTAGGGAAAATAGTTATTGAAGTACTTAAATGTAAACTGCAAACTTAAGGAAGGACTATTTTGTAAAATGAGACTAGGGTTTCTTAGCATATAAAAAGAAAGAGAGAAGGGGCTAGCAGCCAGCAGAAAAGAGGGAGAGCAGAAGGAGGCAGCAGCCAGCCAAGAAGAGAAAAACGCCCCCTTCCTCTAAGAAACCCTAAATTATGCATTCTTCCTTTTTTTTGATTAGTTGTTCAACAAACATGCAAGGCTAAACACTTTTTCTTTGTTGCAAGGACATGGAAACCTTCGGATTTCAAGAACTGTGAGATTTATTTTACCTTTTCTTTTTAGTTTATATGATGAATATGTTTGTTCTACATAGGTCTGTCCCTTTAGTCAAGATTCCTTGAGTTAAGGTGCAAAAACACCACCCCTTTCATTTTCGAGTTTTCTTCTCTTTCCTTTTTGTCTAAAATTTAGGGTAACAAACAGCCAAGAAAAGGATATTGGTCTTACCTCATGTTTTTATACAGTTTTTGAGTAGGTCTTGGTGGTATGGTTCTTCCTTCAAGTCTCGATTTCCTGCTCTTCTTCCTCTGCTGGTTGTTTCCAGCCAGCCCTAGGCTCCTTTTTCTCCTAGGGTTTTTGTTTTCTCTATTTCTCCTTACTCACTTCTCACTCCACGCTTAGGGAAAATGGCATGTAGGCTGATTGGATTCTGTTTTCTGCTTGGAGGAGGGATGTGTGTGCTGCAGTCATGGCTTCTGCCTAGGCTGAGCTTTTACCATGTTTTCGGTCACTTCTCCTCCCCTCTAGCTCTCTTCTCACGCAGCACCCTAGGAGATCTGCATGCAGCTGGTCGGTTTTAGCTCTTTGGGAGAGAGGGTTATTCCTAGCAGAGTTACAACTAGATCTTGGGGAGAGGAAGAAGGTAAGAGCATGCAGCCTGTTTTGGAAAAAGTGCCCATTTATCTCTCCTTGTTGCATTTATACCCCTCTTAAATACAAAGAGGTTATCTTTAGCTGGTTTTTAGTCGGTCCAACTCTAATTTTTGTTACGTTTTACACTGTTGCTGCCGATTCAGAAATTGGCAATAAAAATTGTGTCGCTGCCGATTCAGAAATCAGTAGCAAATCTGCGTCGCTGCCGATTCAGAAATTAGTAGCCAACTATGCCACTGCCGAATCAGAAATCGACAGCTAAAAACTATGTCGCTGCTGATTCAGAAATGGGCAGCCAAACACTTTGTCGCTGTCGATTCAGAAATCGACATAAAAATTGTGTCGCTGCCGATTCAGAAATCAGTAGCGATGATGGAGTCATTTCAGCTTTACTTCTTCTTCTTTTTTAGTGTTTACAGAAACCATCCAACTCTTTGTTGAATACTTAGACTGGTAGTGATTGGTATACGTACCATTTGACTACCTACTAAGCCCCCATATTACCTTCACGAGGGTAATCACTAGAACAAGACGAGACTTTTTTAAAACTAGATAGTGCATGCCTCAATATCTCACGTAAAAAGACATAAAACCTACCTTTTAGAAGTATGTTCTACAAATAAACATTGTTGCATTAAGACATGTTTAACCGTAAAAAGCATCTTGAATTGCAAGACTTATGACTGATAACATGACAACCATTAAAGATATGACCTCTGTTGAATATGAGTTGGATTTTGAATCCCTACAATTGTTAGAAAGGGATTGTTTAAGGCTGGATGATAGTAAATTGTCACCCATCAGAAATATGAGTTGCTTTGGAAACGACTTGAAAAGGCTCATCTCACACATGAAAAGCATCCGTAAGGATGATTTTTTAAAGAAATATGGAAGGATAGTGGAAATCACGAAGGTGTCTATGCAAAATTCAGCAATTAAGGCCTTGATGCATTTTTGGGACCTCGAGTACTGGTGCTTCACTTTTGGAAATGTAGACATGTGTCTTACTTTGGAAGAATATGGTTTACTAACCAAATTCCCTTAAAATCTATATAAAGTCTATTTCCACCAAAGGCGCGACAAAGTGCTAATTGAATTGGCTAAATTGATCAAAGTTCTAGATCTCCATAAGATATTAGAGAAAAGTGTTACTGGCCTAAAGTGGAAAATGATCGAAGAGGTATTAAAAAAGAGAAAGAATAAATCTAGATTTGTTGAAGAAATGGGCAGAATACTTGCTTTAAGAATCTTTAGGTTGGTGTTATTTCCAAACCTCACTGGAATAATCAGTTTAGAGGCGACTACAACTTTTGTTGTGTATGAAAACACTCAGATAAATCTCACTATGGTGATACTAGCATAAACTATCTTAACATTCAACCATTATAGGAGGGTTGACAAGGGATTAATGAGATGTTGTGAACGGTTGTTGTATATATGGCTGATTAGCCATATAGAAATTGAGAGGCCGATATTTAACAACTTTTGGTGGTTTAGTCAAAGACCATTAGAGATAGTTTAAAAAGATTAATGGAAGGACCTAAGTGAGGAAAACTAGAAAGTAAAATTGCCTGCAAGGACAAGTGAGGTTGAAAGCCTTACGGATGAGATCAATAGATTGCTTGATAAGTTGTGGGCAAAGACGATGAATGCCTCTGATGGGAGTGACTGGATATGTTAGCTATGCACTTGCTTTGGTCGTGAGGCAGTTTGGGGGCGTGAAACATATGCCAAGGACGACCAGATTATCCCAATTCTCCAGGTTATTCAAGGATCAATCTACTTTGGAAGTTGTGAAGAACATCAAGCAGGACTGAAAGCTTATAGTATTGGTCAAGAAGGAATTAGATGGTCTGAGAGATCTAGTTACTAGTGAAAAGTATCCAAGGTGAATAAATCTATCATTAGTCACCATCCCCATTACTCTTGGATTTGAAGCCGAGACTTCACAAGTTGTTGAACCGATTAAAAAAAGGATTAATAACAAGAAAGAGTTGAGAGAATAACTAGAAAGACTCCAAATAGAGGTGGGCACCAGTAAAGCCCTTGGGATATCCCTCGATGAGCAAATTCTCATTGAAGAGAAATTGAGAAAGTTCGCATAGCAACAACTGGAGGAAAAGGACAAGAAAATCATGTCTTTAGAGATTGGGAACACATTAGATGCAAACCACTACTGAGCTAAAGGTTTTGAAAACCAATTTCAACAATTACCAAGAAATGGTTGATATGTCTTTAAAAAAACCCAAGTTGAAATAAATAGTCAGATTGAGCAGTATGAAAGGTTATACAAGAAGCATGTGATATTGGAAAGTGAGCTGGCTAAAGCAAAAGCTAAAGGAAAGGCTATTGGGGTCTTAAAAATTGATTTGGATAAAATGAGAAATGAGATTAACCTGTTAGAGAAGCAGCTCGACAAAGAAAATACCAAGGAAAAGCATTCGGAAGAAAAGAATGAATTGCTCGAGCACCATAACTAGATGATTGACACTAATAACAATAAACCAAATAGGAACAACATGTTCCTCTTAGAGAATATGAGAAACATAGATGAGCAGATTTACTGGGCCTGTGTCTATGCCCAAAGAATTCGCCACAATGTCCAGCAAGTTGGAAGAGATGTCCAACTATATCAACAAAGCATGGTTGAGACTGATGCTTTTCTTAGGGACATAGAAAACAAAGGCTTTGCCTTTCTCCCTGTAAACGATGATGATGAGTAAACTAGATTTCAAATGTAAAAGTTTTCATCAAGTATTAATGAAAAGGGCTTAGACTTATCCTTATAAGCAATATCTTTTTACGATAAGTGTATTTTTATTAAGTATTAGCTCAAATTAAATTGTCTCGGCAGCTACAAAAGGATTAAAACCTTACCCGTTTATAAAGGAATGGTGGCCATATATCAGCCTGGGTTATAGCTAATCCATATCCAACATACATCATCATGCATAATCATGCATTCATATGCATCTACATTTATGAATTATGGAATATGCATAGCAAGTATTCAAAATATAGGTCCTCTTGTTAGAATCTACAATACTAGGCTTCACAAAAAGATATAGAATGAAGAGAGAGCTCACTTGGAGGTCCACTACCAAAAAGAGTTGAGACACATTAATAATAATATGGCTTGAATGACTAGTTTACTCGAGTAACTCCTGCAAGCACAGTCTAGGGAAGGGACATCTAGTTAGCAGGCAACCATACTACTAATGTTAATAGCTTTAATTATCCTCGACTCACAAAACTTGGGGGCAAATCCCGCAGCTAAACCACAAGAAACAACGAGCATTTTGATTACTTTCCCGATTATGTTTGCTCAAATGTCAGCCATAATAGATCTAACAATGGAGGAACCCCATGGAGTTAAACCTTATGATCATTCTAATCAAGATAAGTGGGCTACTTTAGAGGAAAGATTAAAGGTTGTTGAGGTTTTTAACTTCTATGACCCGGTTAGAGCAGTTGAGATATGTTTGGTGCCCAAGAAGTTTAGAGTGCCAAAATTTATCAAGTACACGGGACTAAAATGCCCATTCATTTTTTCCAAGAAATTTTGGTCGGTTCTACGTTAAGCTGGTACATGACTTTAGATAAGACAAGGATTAAGAAATGGAGTGATCGTGCTAATGCTTTCTTAAAGCAATACAAGTTCAATAATGACATTGCTTCGAACTAGACAAGTTTGATGGTGATGGAGAAAAGCAACAAGGAAACTGTTAGGGAGTAAACTCATAAGTGGAAAAATAAAGCGATGCATGTACAACCACCTTTGTTAGAGAATGAGATGGTGACTCTATTTGCCAATACTTTTAAGTCCCCATATTAAAAGCATATGATGGGTAGCTCTGCCCAATATTTTTATGATGTTGTTATTATTGCTGAGAGAATAGAACAAGAGATAAAAGCAGGTAAAATATCATAACCTACTAAGAAGAAGGACTAAGAAGAAAAATGATGTTGAGGTAGGCGATGTATAAGGAGCATATAAGGGTAAAACAAATTACCAAAACAAAAATTACCAAACCTAAAGCTATTAAAGCTTCCAAACCCTGTCTTTCCAAATATCCATTATCAACTTTGTTTTACCTGTTCCAATAAACCAACTTATTAACCTGCAAGAAAACTAAGCTGAAAACAATCCAAAAATATCCTACCAAAGAAATTAAGAACTCATGCCCCTACCTATGCCCCTAAAAGAGATGTATGCAAAATTACTAATCATAAATCATGTGGCTCTACTTTCATATCCATAACTAAAACCTCCATTTCCAAATTGGTACAAACCAGAGCTAATCTGTGAGTACCATGCTAGAAATCTTGGCCGCAATATTAATATTTACTCAACATTCAAGAGGAAGCTCTTGCAATTATTCAAATTAGGGTTGATAACCTTTGAATATACCCCCAATATCAATTCAAACCCCCTGCCTAATCATGCTTTCAATAATGAGGGAGTAAATGTTGTGGAGTTTGGAAGAAAGAAATAAAAGGTTTTGAGGGTAACTATGGATACGTTATATGACATGCTAATGCAAGTCGAGTACTTGCCAACAAAAAATGAATTAAGTTCAAGGAAGAGTGACATCTTTTGTAAGTTCCATGAAGAAATATGACACAACATCAAAGAATGTGAGGAGTTTCACCAAAAAGTGATATAAATAATGACTTATGGTTTGTTACAAATAGAGAAAGAGGAAAAGGACAATTTCATAGGCATGATAAGCTTTCAAGGGAAGAAAATAGAGGTATGTAGGCTCCAACATACTGAGAGTGATCCACTAAAGCTCGTCCTAACAAGGCTTGCCTTTACCCATAATGAGAACTATAATTCATTACCTCATAACTACGGTAATCCACCCAATGTTGAGGGACCTACTCTTGTGTTCCAGACCGAGATTGATGGATTAACTCGATGTGGCAAGTGTTTTACATCTGAAGAACTAGAAAAACAATGAATAGTCAAAGGCAAAGAAGTTGTAGATGCCATCAAAGGTATGGAAGTAAACAAGTTTGTGAGTGAAGAAGAAGCTGGTGAATTTCTAAAGCTGATGAAGCGCAGTCAGTATAGTATGATAGAAAAGCTGAAGAAAACCCCTGTTAGGATATTCATGATATCTTTTATCCTGAGTTTCAAACCCTACCGCAACGCACTACAAAAAGTTTTTAGCGAGGCATATGTGCCCCAAGACATGGCCCAAAGAACTATAAAGCGTTTGGTTGGAAGAATCCATGCAATAAATTACCTATACTTCACTAAAAATGAGCTCGATGTTGGGGGAACAAGTCATAATAAACCTTTATACATCACTGTAAGGTGCAAAGATTGCACCATTGGCAAAGTATTAGTGTGGTTTAACTTTAAATGTACTCTCAAAACATGTGGTGAATGAAATGCTAGTTGATTCAACGCGTATACTGCCAAGTACTATGACAGCTAGGGCTTATGATGGTTCCCCTAGGAAAGTGATGGGGACCATTGAAATAGAGTTGTTCATTGGCCTATAGGTTTTTTTAGTAATTTTGCAAGTGATGGGCATCTACCTATCATACAGCTTGTTATTAGAAAGACCTTGGATACACGTCATTGTGTCGTTGTCATCATCCTTGCATCAGTGTTTTAAGTACATTATGAATGGAACATCGGTGACAGTTAATGCCAAAAAGACCTTGACAATAATGCAAAATGTGACAGTTCCTTACATAGAAGCCGAAGGGAGCAAAGATACAAATCTTCGTGCTTTTGAAATTGTTGAAGCAATTAAGAAAACCAGTAATTTCTAAAGCTGCAAGAATGGTGACCAAATATTTCTTAAAGAATAAACTTCATTTCCAGTATGATCTTGTCTCTAGGAATCCTGAGAGGAAAAGTCTGATAAGGTTGAAAACCGCTAATCAAATATTTAGGCTCGACTTTAAGCCTAGAAGGGAAGACTTATTTGGCTGTCAATATCAAACGAGAAAAAATATTGGTTAGGCTGAAAAGAAGGTAAACTAAAGAAGAAGAGATTGTCATCCATCTAATCCATGTATCATTCCACAAAGTTGCTTATGTAATGCACTCCGAAGATATAAAGAATGTCCCTACCCAAAACTTGGCTGCTACGGGCATCAACAAATTGAAATAAGATGACAGAAAGGTCAATAGCTACAACGAGAAAGGAAAGGTTGTGGAAGGAGAAAAGTTGCTACCATAACTAACTATCCATACTGTGGAGGAAACGGCGACAAAGACCTTTGTGTGTAAGCTGGCAAATGGTGAAAAGTTCCAAAATTAGGTGACCCAAAAGGCTCCTATAGTCTTCAAAAAGTATTACGATATTGTTCTAGTGTGCTTTTTGTGTTTGTCTATGTCTATGTCTTTGCTTTCATACCAAGTTGGCAATCTTGGCTTAAGATGTCAAGATATAGTTTTCATTGTAGATGAGTCTTTATTTTATCAATGAGATTATGAATTTTTGCAAACTTTCTTTTCTCTTTCCAAAATACACATTTATACCAAAACACCTTCCACTTTCAAATTTCCTAAAAGCAGATCGTCCACAAAATCACGAGCACATTACATTAAGAATGAATGACCAAATCTCAATGAGGACACAATTGCAATGGAAGAAAATGAATGAGAAGCGGACGACGTAAAAGAATTCATGAATTACTTCCTACACTCTCTGTAATTCTCTTATCATTTTAGTGTTTGTTGGTGAGTTCGTTGGTAAGTATAAATTTCAATGATGGATTTCATGTCATCAATCACTCCATTGGTCGTTTTAAATTTCATTCTTTTCTTTCAAAACTCTTTATAATTCCTCGACCATTTAACTTCTATTGGTGAGTCTGTTAGTAATTTACCATTATTGTAAATTGCCAATGGATTCAACGATAATTATTTATAATTTTTTTTATTTCTGTTGGTAATTTCATTGGTGAAATTAAAAAAATATATATTGATTATAATCCATATCCAACCTAATTAAATAACAACAACAATATTCATAACTTATTCAACAACAACTTATTTAACAAGACCACAACACAACATTAAATGCTTAATAAATGTAAAAAAAAAAATATTATACATTATAAAACAAAAAAAATATCTTAATTATATAATAATGTTTTACATCTAAAATCAATTCAAATCTTTTTTAATCTGAATATCAAACCTATATTTTTCACGCTAGAAAGACATCTTGCTATTGAAAAATCTTTTATCTTACCAATACTCTTAATTTTTTACTTGATATTTTATTTCCAAAATATTTGTTTTTAGTAAAAATTAGATAATATTGACATGAATGTATTAAAAAATATAAGAATAATACACAACGCACATGTTGCCATTGGAAACTTTTTGGCAGTGTCACTAATCCTGCCCATAACTGACACTTTATCTGACTTGAGTTTCAAATTAAACTAAGTGAAAGATGACCCCATATGACTCGATTGATCTGGCAGGTCCATATGCGATCTGTTTAAAACTTTGTTTGATTTCAAGAAAAAAGAAATCAAGACAGTGTTGTTTTAACCCTTTCTTTTTACATATGATGATAATATTTTGGATCGACTTAGGTTAACTTGTAAGACTTGCGACACGGGTCATAGACTTGATTGAGTTTGATATCTCTTTAATCTATTTTATATTTAATTATATAACAATAAAAATTGATATACATAGGAAAATCACCCAAAAAATATAAGAAAACAATTATTGTAAATGGATGTACAAAAAAGGCATTTGATAATGTTATAAAAAGAATACTATAACCTTATTTAAAAACAAAACATGGTATTTAATCAAATAATATCCAAAAACATTCTGATTAATTTATTCTAATTAATTTCAATTAAAATAAAAAGAAAAAAATAAAGGCAAAAAAAATTCCAACACTTAGGTCTGAGTGGGCCAGTACGTTTGGCTCGTAAAAAAAAGATGGGGTATGAAGGCTTGCAAGGCCAAGATTGTGCTATTGACTAACATTTTTTTTATTTTTCTTAAATGGGCAGGTGACGTGTCATCTATAACTATAGATGACGTGTTGCATACTAGTTCAGTTTCATCCATCTTAGGTGGCTGAAAAATAGGGTTTTGCCCGATTGGTCTTATAAAACCTCATTTTTAACCTCTTTTCACCTGAAAACACCTAAACACAATACTTTATAAACCTTAATAAACTCATAGTTAACATTAAAACAACCTTTAACCGGTCAAAGAAATCATAAAGGAACCCAAAAATAAAAACATTCATGAGCCCCAATCCATGTTTTCCAACAATATTAGGATAAAAAAAACCTAAATAGAAGTCTCGTTAAATAAAATCTATTGACAACCTTTTTGGTTAGATCACCTGCACTCTCCTCCATAGTTTTTCAAAGACTTTCTCTCTTCTCACTCCAACTCAAGGACTAAGATGTGAATAAAATAAAATTTTGGATCAAAACATAAAAGTGTCAATCTAAAAGGACCAAAAATAAAATTAGCAAAACTTTGAAGGAAAGAATTGTTAAGAAAGAGCCCATTAACAATGTTGAAAAAAAGCCTCCATTTTTTCCTCACTGTCAATTTTGTTCCCTTTATTTTTATTTTTTCATAAGTAATGAAACCAGATTCTTTAGCATCAATCCAATATTATAAATTTTTTTGACACTACGATAACCCTATAAAATGAAATGTGAAAAGATGAAATAAAAAAATTGATGATTAAAGTAAAAAATAAATAAATGACTAAAAAAAGATACTATTACAATCCATAATATTTTCTCTCAAGTATTGTGAAATGGCCACATGATTTATTTAAATTTATTTTAATATAATAGAATGATTATTCATTAATTTTATATATATACTATATAGGTGACTCGTGCTTCACTGTAGGTTATGCTGAATTCATTTTTTAGCATAAAAAACAATGTTAAGACATTGTCAGCATATTTAAAAGAAGCAAAAATAAAAGTGACTCAAGCCATAGACCCTGTTGAGTCCAATATGATGATTGTATTAAATTATATGATAAAAAAGCAACGACAATGAATGGACCGAATTTAAAAACAAAAAAATAATCACAATGACCTGCATATAAAGAATGCTTGCCAAAAGAAAAAATAAAGAAGTATGAAGCACAGTTCCAAGATAACTCAAAGCTAAAAGATAAAATTTAAAAAGAAGTTAAAAAAAAACTATTTAAGTCAACTTGAGTTAGCATGACAAACCTACCTTCTATTAGGATTGTGAGGTTGGATAACCTTATAAAAATAAAATAATAAAAATAACAATGTACAATTCCAAACAATCCAAATATAGAAGGATGAAATTAAAAAAGCAAATCAGTCAACAAAAAGAACCCCAAAAAAATAGAACCCCAACAAACTAGAATAACACCGCCAACCCTCACTAGTTAAGTCATGCAAATAGGATAACCTAATAGAAAAAAAAAATTATGAAGTCTAATTCTTAAACAAACCAAATGTTGAAGGGCGAAGCCGAAAAAATATTCACTCTTAAAAGAATGACTTCAAAAAAGATCTAAGTCAATCTAAGCTAACCTGTAAGACCAATGACCTAGGTCATGAGACTAGGATAACCTCATAGAAAGCAAAACAAAAAAATCATGAAACTCAATTTTCAACAAGCCCAACGGTAAATGATGAAATTGAAAAAGAAAATCGGTGTAAAAAAAAGTTCAAAGAAAAAGACATATGTCAATTTGGGTTAACATTTTAAACTCGTGACCTAGGTCATGAAGTCTAATCGGGCCAATGTTGAAATTCAATTCTCAACCAACCTAACATTGAAAGATGAAATTAAAAATAAAATAAAAATGACCTAAAAAAGACTAAAGTCCAATCGGGTTAATCATCCAAACACGTGACCCTGGTCAAAAGGCCGTGATGACCCCACAAATTGCAAGACCAAAAAATCACAAAGTCAAATTCTCAATCCTCTAAAAGCCGAGAGATGAAATTGAAAAAATAAAATCTAAAACAAAACAAATAACAATCAAAAGAATAAAGATAAAATTTGATAAAAAAAAACTAAATGAAACCAAATACCGAGGAAGAAAATAAAAATAAAAATCAATTTAAAAAAGGATTCAAAACAAAACAAATAGAAATCAAAATAATGAGAATGTAATTTGATCCAAAAACAAAATGACAAGGCACCTATTAATTTTGGGAGGACAATGCACATCCCGATGAAATGATAGAGAAAAGAGAGAGAAGGAAAACAAAGAACAACAAAGGCTTACTATTGATCCTCTACCTACACATGTTGGAGCAATGGGAAGAGCACTGCAGGCCACTTCTAACGCCACCGTGGAAAAAGGTGATTTGATGTCGAGGGAAGTTGCATGTGTCGCCGGAATGCAGCAGGCTTTCCCCTACCTATTGTATGTGTGTTGCCCATGCTAGTCAATTTGTCTTACCCATTTACTCAATCCCCTTTTATGTTGTAGTTTCAATTTTGGCCCCTTAATAATTAATTATTTTAAATCAATCGAGTTTTGTTTTATTTTGTAAAACAGAGCATCAAACATTTCTCTCAATATTGTGAGATCCTCGTATTAAGACAACCACAATAAACTACTAAGTCAAGTTCCAAATAAATTCAATGTGAAGGGATCAAATAAAAAAAATAGTTGGAAGACCAAAAAAAAAAAAGAACTCCCTTCACCATGCAAATTAGCCCTTGATATTGGCCAAAAAAAAAAAAGGACCGAACATTTTTTTAAGGTTCAATTTCGGTTGACGAAGCTCTAAGTATTTCCAATCAATGAGATTGAGTTTTATTTCACCAAACCGAGTATTGACCAAGCGATGAAACATTTCCTCAACATCTTGAGATCCCTATACTCAAGCGTGAAAAACAAGTCACCAAGACAAATAACAAATCAAAACAATGTTAAAAGGACCAAATAAGAAGAAAATAAATTGAGGAACCAAAGCGTAAAAATTCCTAGGAACAAAAAAAAATTATAATGAATAGTGCTTCTTTTTACATGCCATTGTAAAAGTACTAGCCATTTGACCCACGATTTGCTGGGGGGTCAAATGTTTTTTATACCAATAAAAATTGGAACATGCAGACCTTTTCAACACATTTTTTTACACAAAAAAGTTTTGAAATATAAATAAAAAATTATGTATGCATTTAATTAAATAAATCAAGAACCATTTGTGTAAATAAATGAAAAAAAGTCATTAACGATAAATAAAAACAAAATTGAAAAAATTAAGAGACAAATATAGATCAAGATATTTAATCTCGAAACACGAGTCATATAGCAAGTTGTATTTAATGAATTTGTCTATTAAAATTATTTTTTATTAAATCAAATGATAATAGAAACCGACACACACATAAAATTGATTGAATAAAATAAAAAAAATATATTATGTAAAGCTGCACATATTAGAAATATTATCTAAAAATATTTTTTATTTTTAAAAATGAATTTAATCTATGTAATAAAATGCAAAAAATAAGGTATATATGAATCATATTAACCTATTAAAAACTTAAATATACACAACATAATTAAAAAATAATCATTGCTTAAAAAAAAGGCTAAATAAGCACACACAAAAGAACATAGAGAAGGGTTGTATTAATGAAAATATAAATTTAAGAATTATTTTTTAAAAACATATAAAAAGTATTAATTAAAAAAAAAAAAGAGAAAAAAACAGGCCACGCTAGGCACCTGGCCTATAAGGAAAGGGCCCATGTGCGAGTCGTTAATTTTTTTAAAAAACTGATGGAGTTGACAACATGTCATCCACCCCAATTTTCTTTGAAAAAATAAAACAGACGATGCGTTGTGTGAAATTACTTAGATTCTAGCCACCGTAGTGGGTAGAAAATTAGGGTTCTTGTGTTTTTTTATTAGAAACCCAATTTTCAACCAATTTTAACTCGAAACACCTAGAAAAAAAAACCCTAAACACCTTGATAAGCCTATAAAGGTGGAATCAAAAAACTCTTCCCGAGTTTAGATCTAGTTTTTCAAGCAATTATAAGGCTTAAAAACGTCTAAGTGGAACCCCTCTCACTTAATGCAACCCGTTAGTACCAAGATAGATAATTTCGGTGGGCAAAATCATTGTAAACACTGACTTTCTCTCTAACCAAAAACTAAAATATAAGAAAACTGAAGTTTTGGACCAAAATTAAATCTGAGACGTTCAAAGGGACCGAAATTATATTATTTGTAAGCCTTAAGGACTAAAATGTATTTTTTTAAATTTGGACACATCACCCATTTTAGTTGCCCTTTTCATTTAGAGCCTCCTTCTTTCTATGTTGTCTTTGCCTAAGAAATCATAAGCAATTGACCTTCACCCATTTTAACAATAATCTATGAGTTTGTGAACATTGCGACACAATGTTTTGTCTACAGTAAAAAAACCACATGCTCTAGTGTTAACGACAACTAAAAATAAAACTGGAAAAATCAAGAGACATATATACATCAAGATATTTAATCTTGTAAGAAGAGACATTTACTCGGTTATGTTTATTGAATTTATTTATTAAAATTAATTGTTTTTCAATGAAACGATAATAGAAATAGACACATATATATTGACACGACCAAAGAGTTGATGTCTTCTCCCAAGTGTAAGAGTGTCGAAGTAATAAATAACCCGGCAAGACCAGGGTCGAACCATAGGGAGGTTAACTGTATAAATTACAAATAAAAAAATAAATAATAACAGAAAAAGAGTTGAAGAGAGCTTTGAGATGTGATATTGATATAAGGATTAAACAATGATAAAATAATTGTCAAGGTTAGAGGATCCACTAATGGTATTTCAAACGAGTATAATATAAACTCTTTTTATTACTCAACTGGAAACCACACATAAAGGAGGTTCCAATCATATTATAAATTGTTAACATGATTACCTTAGTTATCTTATTTGAATAATGCTAATACTTGTAAATGTTGTCCGGTATTCATGATTATAACTTATGTTAACAACAAATCAAGTTCCTTTCATAGCACAGGTGTCGGTTATACTATACGGTTGGGCTATGAAAGTGTCAAGTATTTGTTGTACCAAGGGTTATACAACATAAATCTAAATTAACCATTTAACAAGTAAAGTATTAAAAGTGAACAAGATAACAAATACAAAACATGTTATTATCAAACATTAAAGTCCATGTTGAGTTTATACTATACTTATTCTTACACCATTAGTGTAACCTTTTCACCTTGACATAATAAACTTAGCTAAACATAATGAAATGGAGAAACATAAATAAACAAGATAAGAACATAAATAAGATATAAGTTAACTAAGTAAAGGAAATGAAATGAAAAGCATAACCAAGAGATTAATATAAACAAAACTTAAGCATTACAAAAATATAAAGAGAGAGAGAGAGAGCAAGAACATGATCTTGATCTGAAAACCAAGATGCCTAAATGCATGAAAAATACCTCATTTTATAGGCCAAAATTTAAAACTATTGATTTGATAACTAATTGTTGAGTGGGTGGCCACATCTTGACTTAATGACACTCCTTATCTTCTTTTCTAAACAAAACATCATTGCTAACGTCAGAATTTGAACATATTGTCTTCATGAAAGTTCTAAGAAATTGTCTCAGCTTTTCAAAAAAAAAATCGGTGCATTTGGACTTCTAAAACTCGAGACATGGGCTGAACACTGAACAATGTCTGGGCTGCAGGACAGATTCAAACTTCTCTTTTGATGCTAAGATTTGGACTTCCAAATGATAGAATTGAGTCTTAGACTCCTCATGAATGTTTTAGGCGTATGTCTTAGCTTTCTAGCCATATAAACCAAACTGAAATCCAAGATCTAAAGCTCCAGATATGACCCAATGACTGAACAGTGTTCCAGTTTGGATTGAACCATCTTCTCTTTTCCAAGTTTAGCCCTCTCTTTGTCTTCTTAATTTCAGTAGTTAAACTCATTCAATCCTTTGATTTATGTGATAGGCCTGCATTTAAGATGAACATTTACCATAAATTAAAGGTATCTTATAGTATCAGACTTATTATTATAAAACATGCTTTAGTTAAGGAGTTATTGATACTTTAAGTGCAAAATGATGATATAAAATCTTGATAAAAATGCACTTTTAAGTACTAATCATATATTAAATTGATTGAATAAAATAAAATAAAAAATATTATGTAAAGCTGCACATTTTAAAATTATTTTTTGAAAATAAATATTTCTTATTTTTTAAAAATAAAGTTCCTCTCATAATAATCTTTTTAAAAATTAAATGCACACAACACCATTAAAAAATCTATATCCAAAAAAGGTTCAATAAGCAACAAAAATAAATTCACAGAGGAGGGATATTAATTGGAACATAAGCTTAAAAATTATTTTTAAAAAAAGACATATTAAAAATATCAATTAAAAAAAAGCAAAATTAGAATAATAAATAACCCATATGTTGTGACTTAACTCATCAAATCTATGATTCAGGGTGTGGACTCAACCGAGTTCGATAATTTTTTTCTTTTAAATTTATAATTTTTTTAAAAAAGAGCCCAAGCTCCCAGGCCCATGGTCCAGCGTGTCTGGGCCACTATAATGAAAAGCTCAGACAAGTAGGTGGGCCTTCAAGCTCATACCCATAAGCCTGAGCTTGGTTTTTTTTTTTTATTCTTTAAATGTTTGCTCCTATTTTTTTGGAAAATAATAAACAGATAACATGTCATCTGCAAATCCAGATTCTGGCCACTACTGTTGTAACCGGAAAATTAGGCCAACAATTGTTTTTGCCTAAAAAACTTAATTCTTAACTCATTTCAACCCAAAAACACCTCGCCAACATCCGTAGAACACCTGCAAACGAACTCATTAACTCAAAATACTCAAAAAAGTTTCAAAAACTCGAAATCAAATTGAGTTAGTTTTGGCTTCCTCAGCTTAGATTTGTTTTTTAGGTAATGCTAAGACTCTAAAAAACTACAAACGAACCCAATAACTCAAAATACTCAAAAAAGTTTCAAAAACTCGAAACCAAATTGAGTTAGTTTTGGTTTCCTTAGCTTAGATTTGTTTTTTAGGTAATGTTAAGACTCTACTATCAAGTCCCTCCCATCACATAGAACCTGTGGACATTAAGAAAAACTATTTTAGTGGTAAAAAATGACTGAATGATGATTTTCTCTCTCATCCGATGACCTGTACTAAAAGTGAATTTTGGAAATCTAAAGGGATTTAATTGTATAAATTATGTTATTTTTTAAGATTGAGGACTTAAGTGTATTTTTTGTGAAATCTCTAGCATGCCACTTATATTTGACATACTTTTCATTTCAATCCTTTTATTTTTAATTTTATCATTTTCTAAAAAACTAAAAATAATTAGTTTTAAATTAAGATTAAATCAAAAAAGAGTTTTTGAGGATGAAAATGAATTATTAGAAAATAAATAGTAAATTCATTGTATTTTATGGGTGTATAAAAAATGCTAAAATATAGTAATTCAACCTGATTTTTTTGTGTATTTTATAATGATGATTTTTAGTTTTGTTTTTAATTTAACTTGAATTTTGAAAATTGTTTGAGAGTGTGATTGCAGTTACTTTTTAAAGTGTTTTTCACTTAGAAATATATTAAAATAATATTTTTTATTTTTTAAAAATTATTTTTAATATTAATGCACCAAAATAATTAAAAAATATTAAAAATATATTAATTTAAAATAAAAAAATAAAAAAATAAAAAATATATTAATTTAAAATAAAAAAATAAAAAAAATTAAATTTTTTTTTAAAATATTTTTAAAATCCCAAAACAAGCAGTGAGGTAATATATTCAATCACACGTTTTTAATAGGAGAACTGTTCTTACTTACTAGCTACAAAGCTCAAACACACGCTCTTTTTAATAGTTTGGAAGTCCCCTTTGCCATCAGGATTAGACACCAGACCAAAACAAAAACAGAACTCCCACTGATTAACGCGTGCTATCCATTTTCTAAATTGGCACGTGAATCACGAATCCCAATTCTAACACTTTAAGCCTTCCCCTCTAATTGGTGTATTATTTTCTCTTTGCAAAATTTCGGTCTCTCTTTCAGTCGATCTTCGATACAGGTGAAAAACCCTTGAAGCCTGAAACGTGACTGTTTCCGCAAAAAATCTCTCTAATTGACTTACTCGGTTGTTGACTCACTCGCTGTTGATCGCGATCTCTCCCGCTCGCTACGATGAAGAACTATTTCAATGAAGAAGAAGACGAGATAGCTGAATTAGCAGCTGGTCAATTATTAGGCAAGTTCTAAAACCCTAGCCTCGACAATCCGGCCATTTTAAAGTACAAGTTTCTCGAGTGCGGTCACTTTTGAAAGAAAATTATAGTAATAATCATGTAACTGAAGAAGAAATTAGTTATGCTATGGTACAAAATATTTTAAATTGGGAGTTAAAATTTTTTGCGTTAGTAAAATTATGTTTTGGATGATTAATTTTAGGTTTAAGATCACTGATCCTCTTATCTGTGTTTCCAGTCACCCAGGAATGTGATATTCCTAAAAACGAAACCTCTAGTTTAGTTTGTGTAGATGCTGATGCTATTGACTGTGATAATGCTTCTACTCGTGTTCGGCCCCGAACTGTTGGAGAGGACTTAAACACTGAAGAAGGAAATTCTGCTGCTCCCCATTTAACTTCTTTAAGTCATGAACACGACCCTTGTTTTCCGGTAGATGGTTTTGATTCGAAAATGATTTTTAGTGAACACGTGACAAGAATTTCATGCCATGAAGCTCCTTTACTTGGGGAAAGCCAATTAAACTGTGCTCTTAGAGATGGTCCTCCGTCCAGTGTATGTTGGCTTCTCCTGTCTTCTGGGTTATGTTTTCAGTTATGAGATTGATTATGAAGTCTCGTTTTGCTTTGTTTGAAAATTTTGCAGGCTGAGCTTGTTGATGAACACATGGAGGAGTGTTCTCCATCAAGCCCCACTCCTGATATTGCAGATGCTGGTGGTATTTTCTCATGATATTCTTTTCCTGGATATTGGGGGCATTCAAGTGAAAACTTAACTGTGTTTTTCTGCATGATTACAGTTATTTTAAATGACCTCACACCAACCAATTGTTTCAGCTACTCAGAAATGGTACAAAATTTCCCCTGTCATGAATTAATCAAGTTTATACTGAATTACAAATGAGACAGATTGTTATTTTCTTAATTTTAAAGATCCTCTATTTGTTATCCTTGCATATTATACCTGCTTCAAGGTGTTCAGTAACTGAAGTTGCTTAGCAGTTGCAGGTTTTCTTAGTATAGTCTGTTCTTAAACGGCTGTCTGGGTCGTTATTCTTGTGTTATTTTTCTTGAATTAGCTAATATGTGCTCTGTCCTCCTAATACCTGGACTCCTATTTTGAGTTTTATTTGTTTCTCAAGTGTCTTGAAATCTGAGGGGTTAACTTGTTTAGCTGCTATTGGTAGACATTACAAAGCTTTCTCCGTGGCTACTGCTTGACTTGTGGCCATTCCACCCTTTTTGAACTTGTACCCAGGTTTTGTTTCTCCTTCTCTACTTGTTAAGCTATGCTAATTGCATTCTGGAGGGATTACTAACCAGTTCATATTGAAGTTGAACCTCAGATATGTGCTTCATGTTTCAAAATCAATCTTTCAATCTGTTTCATTTTTGGCTTGGTGGGGATAAATATTTTTCCTACTTGATTTATGTATATTGTTCAGTGAGCAAGATGGCTACTATTCAGTTGTATACATTTTTTCAGAAAGAAAAGCTTCAAGATTACTAATTAAGTGTTTTTTGTGCAATTTGCAGAGTGACATTGGTATTGTTGTTGATTATGTTGTATACCGGGGTAAATATTGTACTGGGTGTCTGGTGACATTTTCTTACAGTGGCATTAAAATTAATGGTACAACTGCTCATGGAGATGAAGGAACCTTTAGCTTCGAAACAGGAATTGATGAAATTGTTAGTATTGAGTCTCAGAATATTCAAAGAGTAAGTTCTAGCAACCTTATGGGATTATAACTTGTGATATTTAAGCATGCTTATTAAGTTGTATTTATCATGTGTTCAGTTTGAAACTGTAATGATTAAGCTTCACATACTTTCAAAGGATGCAGTACAAGCTGATAACACACAAGGCATGTCAGGTTAGTCGCCTTGAAGTGGTATAGTGCTTGCATATTATTTTTCTCTTATTTTTGTAATTCGTATAACTCCGATTCGCAACATTTTCATATGCTGTATCATTTGATTCCTAATGCATATGGAAATTCACGTCAACAGCCAAAAGTATTGAAAAGTTCCCCAGCTAATTGCAACTTGTGCTGACCTCCCAGTTCCCCCCTCAAGTTTTATGCAAACATTCATCTTTCTTTTTTTCTGATATTTTAACATATTACACACAAATGCCATAATTGCAAATTTGCAAAATTGGTGATATATATACAGTGGAATTGCCACAATATTGAACTCATCAATCTGATAAGTTCCATATTGCTTTGTGGTATGATTATATCATACAAGACTAAAGTTCTTTACGCTATTTCTTATCAATGGTGAGCTCGTAAGAAGTTTTGATTAGAAATACTGAATATGAAGCGATGTTAGTATTGAAATTTCTGCTGAAGAAAATTTTTTATTAGCTTCAATATTTAATCTGGTTGGTTTCTAGAAGATACCTTTGCTTTTATTATTTGGATCTAAGTCTCTTAATTTACTTATTTAATTTGTCTGTGTAGGTGTTGAGGAGTTGGAGGTTGTGGTTGTTGAGCCAAATTGGTCTAGGAAATGGGAAGAGATTACATCTCTGAATGTGAAGTACTCACCTCTACTGAGCGTTATACATGAGTAAGTTCTCTGAATTGCCTGCATGTGATGTCATTTATTACAATTTAGCTTTCATATAATTTGCCATGCTTCATACTTAAATTGCTTTTGGAGGCTTTTTCCAGTGCCTCCAATTAACATATGATTTACCCATTAAATAAGTTCTTTTGCTTTCCATTTGGTGCCAGTTGTTACTGGCTAAAAACGTGCTTGTTGTATGGCCACAACTCTTAGGATTTTTGCATCCTGTTGGTATGCTAAGAATTACTTTGTTCAAAAGGTTGAGGAAGGCTGGCTTGGAAGTGTCTTCTCTCTCTCCATTTTTTTTTTTGTGAATTTTTGTTATTGCCCTATGTTTTCTTATCATTTAACTCTTCTTGCCTGTTCTTTTATCCATTTGCTTGTAGCATGGATATTGCAATGAATGGAGTAGACTCACTTCAACAGAGGCGCTATTTCCCCAGGTGTGATAACCCCCTAGGTGTTAGGCAATGACATGTATTTCTTGATTCTCTAGCAATCTAACCTCTTTTATCTGCTAGTTCTAATTTCCTTAGTGGTTTCACATCTCCATGTTCTCTACTTGTGGATCAAATTGCATGAACTATAGGTCAAATTAATGTCTTTTTAAGGTAAATTAGGTAGTACAGTTCTTGATCTTTCCTATCATCTCAAGATTCAGTCAAAACAAATTCGTCTTTGGTTTAGTGGGATGGGTTTTGTTTCTATTGCTGGTAGACATATTAGTCTTGATCGTTAAAGCAGTAGATCAGTGGCGCTTGGGCTTAAGTGTTCTTTTCTTTCACAATGTAAACATTTATTATTGTTCAAGAGGATTTAAATGCAAGCTCTTCCCAAAAGCCTCCAAATGAAGTGTTCTTTGAGATATATATGTTACTATGAAAACACTGTAAGAAAAATTTGATGGATTTTTCTAACTGAGTTCATCCACTTTGCCAGAATGTGCTCTTACATGAAGATTCAAGATTTCTATAATTGTAGTATTTATTTATGTGCTTGTAGTGGTGTGCATATCCATTGATTTTTAATCTTTAGAGAAGAGGATCTGTGCTTCTTTTGTACAATTGGGGTATGTAAATTTTTTGCTGATAGTACAAAAAGATGGTGTAGTTGTAAAAATACATCACATCTGCACGAGTGTATGATCTATGGTATAGTAAGTTTCTGAATAATCTTGGCATTTTGCAGTTTTGATTCAGAGTTTGAAGATGTTATCTATCCAAAAGAGGACTCGGATGCAGTTTCTATTAGTAAGAGAGATGTTGATCTATTACAACCAGAGACTTTCATCAATGATACAATCATTGACTTTTACATTAAGTAGGTTTATTTGCTTACAACAATTTTTTCTTTTAGTTTCAACATTTTATTTGCATACAACAATTTTTTCTTTTAGTTTCAACCAGTCAATTTCTAGTAGTTAGGATGTAAAGGTTGTCACATAACTTGTTTCTGTGAGGTAATTCTGAAAAGAAGAGGGGATTGATTATTTATATTTGCAAATCCATTACTATTTGAAAATTCCACATCTGTTTTAATTTATTATGGGTTACATTTAAATGTGCATTTAAAGGAAATCAAATGATTGGGTGGCAGGTATTTGAAGAATCAGATTCCATCGGAGGAGAAGCAAAGATACCATTTTTTCAATAGCTTTTTCTTTAGGAAGCTTGCTGATCTTGACAAAGATCCATCCAATGTGAAAGATGGCAAAGCTGCTTTTTTACGTGTCCATAAATGGACCAGAAAAGTGGATTTGTTTGGAAAAGACTACATTTTCATTCCTGTAAACTTCAAGTAAGAAAATAGTTAAACAACCTCTCTTTTTAACATTGTGATTTTATAAATCCTTCGCTGGTGTAATTTGTATGCATGTTTTAATTACAGTCTTCACTGGAGTTTATTAGTAATATGCCATCCGGGTGAAATAGCTGGTGTGAAAGGTTAGTTCTTGGTGGATTGCATGATGTTGAGTGGTCATCAGCCTTGTGTTTATATATTTGCATCATATTTCAGATGAAGACACAGAAATATCTGTCAAAGTACCATGTATATTGCACATGGATCCTATCAAAGGAACTCATGCAGGTCTCAAAAATCTTGTTCAAAGGTATAAATTAACTTGATTGTACCTTTTGTTTGACAACATATCTGCACATGTATATTTTTAGACACGCTATGATGGGGAATAAGATGGATAACAGTGGGAATTGGCATTTGATTATTGAAGGAATTTTTAGTAATCCTACAAATTTAAATTCCTAAATAATTAAATACTAATTCCCAAGTTCTCATTGTTGTCCATCTTCAGTCCCCATCAGACTGGGTGACATGTTGCTTCAATTTGTCTTGCAAATGCCAAAGGTAGTTGTATGCCAATCTTTTATCTAAATTGCTATCAATGTCAGATGTGTTCTGTCAGATTAGTACAGTTTGAGCAGAGCCACGGAATGATATATTATGATAAGTACTTACTGAAATTGCAAAATATTTCCTTGTTAAGTGCTTTAAGGGCTGGGCTATTCCTGTTGTTGATTATAGCATTCAACACATCAAACAAAGCTAATTTTCTTGCCCACCCGAGTCAGTCACACGTGGCAAAACCATAATGCTGCTGTGTTATTTTTTTTTCATCCATCATCTTAGTCATGTATAACAATACAAGTTTTAAGGGCTGGGCTTTTCAAGTTGTTGATTATAGCATTCAACACATCAAACAAAGCTAATTTTCTTGCCCACACGAGTCAGTCACACATGGCTAAACCATAATGCTGCGGTGTTATTTTTTTTTCATCCATCATCTTAGTCATGTATAACAATACAAGTTTTATGGCAAACCTTTGCTTGTTATCCTCTATTATCCCTTTCCTTGACAACCTGCAATTTATTTTATAATTTTCTGAAAGCAACCTCTTGTTATTTGTATGTCACTTTCATGCACTGAAATGACAGTTATTTATGGGAAGAGTGGAAAGAGAGGCAGAAGGGCTCATCTGAAGACATGTCTTCAAAATTCTTGAATTTGCGGTTTGTCCCACTTGAGGTATTTGCCTAGTCTCAGTTAATTAATTTAACTACTCAAGAGTGGATTGCTACAGAGCTGTTCCAATAGAAGCTATCTTTAGTTTCCCGGGCACATAGAAAAGGGAAAATGTGAAGGGGGCTGATTTCACAGGTCCTATTAGCACCAACTCTTTGCACATACATTATAGATCATGATCTCCCTTTCATTTGACTTGCAAAATCAGATGAGTCCAACACTTAAGCTTATGGAACTGCTCTTGTGTTCTTGTAAATGGGAAATGATATCTAGTAAGTAGGGGAGAGTATTTCCTTGGGCTAAATTTCATTCAGTTGAAGTTCTTTTCAATTTTGTGTTGCTGTATGTGATAAGATAGAGTGTGTATTTGTGCAGTAATTTGTCGCACTGTTATATTATAAGCTTTGGCATGTATGTGTTTGTCTGACGCACACTTTTGTGATCCTGGTGGGTTATTGTGATTGTTCTGATGTTTTGTTCATGGTCATGTCAGCTGCCACAGCAGGAAAATTCATTTGATTGTGGCCTGTTCCTGCTTCACTATCTGGAGCTCTTTTTGGTAGAGGCCCCAGTGAATTTTAGCCCATTCAGAATAAATGGGTTTACTAAGTTTGTAAGTTCAATCCATCAGTTGCTTCTTTGAATATTATTGTATTTCTATTTTCCCAAAGCTAGCGTTCTGCACATGGTAGAAAGGTGCATTTTGTATTCTGCAAGATAGTGAACAGAAATCTTGGCAATGCATGGGAGTTGGTTCGCTCCTAGGCCTTGGACTATGCTGTTGATAAGTAACCCTTTGTTGATTTATATGTGGCAATGCAACCCCAAAGGCCTGAAATATGCATCGATTGCTTTACTTGAACATTGATGCTGTAATTGTGTATTTGTTTGTTGGATCTTTCAGATGTTTAGTCACACAGTTACTTCCCTCCCTTTTCTTATTTTTTCCTCAAATGAACAGCTTAATGGGGATTGGTTTCCTCCTGCTGAAGCTTCTCTCAAGCGTACACTTATCCAGAGGCTAATCTCTGAGCTGCTTCAAAATTGTTCTCGGGAAGTTTCTTCTAGTGGTTGCAGCAGTGAACAACAGTCTAATTTCCCTGAAATTAATGGGAAAGAATCTGGATTGGAGCTTGTTTCAGACAGATACTCTCCTGATGGAGCTTGTCGTGTTAATTTATCAAGCTCTGACCATGGTCAGGGCATTGAAATTACTCTATTGGGAGTATCACCTATGAGGAATTCTCATTGTGTTAATGATCCTGGCTTGGTTCTCAGGGAATTTTTTGATCCGGAAGTTGCTGCTGGATCATTACTTGCACAGTGTCCATCCTTTGACCAGCCATCATCTTATCACCACCTTAATGGTACTAGGTCACAGATAGAGGTATTGGCATTATCTATTATTCTAGCTAATTGTTTTTTGAGTATGTGATTTATAATGCTTTGTTTTTGCCAGTTGAAAGCCAAAAAGAGGTCTTATCAACAGTCTCTTGTGATCTTATATGCATGACATATTTTCGGTTTTTCAGCAGGATGATACCGAAACTGGTGAGCAGTTTGTGTATTTCCCTTCTGGAGAAACTGTTTTTGAGAAAGTTGCAGGAATAACACCTCAAGATGGTTCTATATCATGTTCTTTTAAAGGTTTTGGAGCTGATGATTCTTGGAATCCAGGGATTTCTTTGCAAGCAGATGACAATGATTCATCTTCAGAAACATCAGACTGTGCCTCTGATGATTCAGATGTAGGAATCATTGAAAATTTTCCAGCTATGGAAGATGCAGGTATTTGTCAGAAGGAGAAATTTGATCAACGAAAATCTCCTTTGATGGAAAATGTAGGGTGTTTGACCGTAAGCCTTGCTTCTGCCTCTGGCGAGATGCTTGAGAATTCTGCCTTTGGAGGTATACGGAACCTTAGAAGTACTGAGGACATTGACAAGATTCATGATGGCAATGAGCATGTTAGCCTTGCATCTTGTCAGGGAAATTTCTCAGCATCACTGCAAGAAGACCCCAACTTGGTAGAGATTGTGTTGAATCAAGATTTGGAAAAGGCAAAGGTCACTCGGGATAATATGCAAGCAATTGAAGGTATACATAACCTTGAAGGTATTGATGACACTGACAGGATTCGCTATGACAAAGAAAATGGCAACATTGCCACTTGTCAGGAAAACTTCTCTGCATCATTGCAAGAAGACCACGCTTTGGTAGAGAATGGATTGCATCAAGATTTGCAGAAGACTGAGGTCATTGAGAATGATATGCAAACGATTGGTGATGATGTGATGATGGTAGAATCAGATGAACAGCAAGCTGCAAAGAGGCCCAGGCGTACCTCCTGATGAAATTGAGGGAGGAATCACCAGAAGCCTGTCAAAGGATCTGCATTTGTAATTTAGGCTGGAGTAGGAGTCCCCCCCTTATTTTGTTAACATAATAATGTGTTGGGATCTCACTAGATGTTGATGTACCATTCTGTGAATAGTGTCACGTCTCTATTTTGACAATAACCGTCGGACGGCTGTAGGAAAATTGTCGAGGTGCAGTTTGTTTTGCTGATTAGTGATTAGTAAAGGTTTTATCTTATTACCTACCATCCCAGATATATAATCAAACAGATCGATAGATGCGGACATTGTTGCCTGAATTGAATACATGCAGCAATTGTTGCATGTTGCCTGATATGGGTGCAATGAACTTGATGCCTCTTTGTTTCTTTATACTTTGCTCATATATTAAGTTTTGCATGAAAAGTTTTTCTCATACAGAACTGGAAAGTATTTAAGGTTTTTGAGTGGAAAATATTTTTTAATTTATTGATTATATTAAACTTGGTTTTAACTTTTGATTGTTATATATTTTATTTTGAATTTTTTTTAATTGAAAATTTTTATTTATTAAATTAAATTTTTATTTTATTTATTTAAAATAATTTATGAAATTATGTATTTTTTTAATTTTATAATCTATTAATTTTTTAACTGGGATTTGATTTTTATTATTTTAATAGTTATTTATTTTATTTAAAATAATTTATGAAATTATATTTTTATTTAATTTCATCTTTTAATTTTTTTTATTTTTTAGATTTTATTTTTATTATTTTAATAAACTTAAAAATAAAAATAAAATATTAATAAATTATTTTTCAAAAAAAATGTTTATTTAATCTATTTTCTATAACATTACTAAATATAAAAAAAAAATCTATTTTTTATAAATTTATTTCTCATAAAAACTATATATTTTTTTAAATTACCACGGTAGCTAAGTGTAGGGTTGCTTATGTAACTGAATCTTGTTGTAATTGCAGCTAACCAGTGAGGAGAGAAATTACACTGGACGTAACCAGCGAGAGCAATAAAATTACATCGGAGACATTGTAGTTGCAACAAGTTGGATTGTTGATGTTCAAGCATGAACTCTCTATTATATTTATTATTATATCTCCAAATTAGACTAGCTAAAGTTAAACGGGCTAGATCGTATCAGGTTCGATAAAATGAGAGTATATCTTCCATATGTAAATACACGAGTTTCTAGATTATTATTTTTTAAAAAGTAAATGTAAATTGGTAAAACAGGGTTTGCATTTGATATTTAACCATTTCTTGTTTTTGTAAAGAAATTCAACATGAATATCCCAGTTTGAACATACGGTTTACTCAAACTCCAATAGGATCATATGCTTTTAGTACTCCGAAGAAACAAAGCTTTTATAGTAATTGTAATGACTACTAACTGATTACTCTAACTAACTCTTAACTGTTGTAACAAACTCTCTTAACTGACTCAATGCTAACTAACTAACAGAATCTTAACAATCATCAGTAGCTTGCGTGCTACAGACGCTATTATTCCTGCACTTCCTGCATTCTTCTTCTTTTCCTATAATGCATCCAATTCTGTCATCCAGGGACGTAACAGTACCCTGTCCTCGAAAAGATTCTTGGCCCAAGAATCTACAGCTTTAACAATTCAAGGATCAATATTGAATTCTAGGAATTGCAACGGTATCTCTGTCAATTCCTCCCACGTTTCATCTTTAGGAAACGAATTTGACCACTGAACTAAGCCTGCTACCACGACTGTATTTCCTTTCTTCAAAAGTTTCCTCTCTAATATTATGATTGGATACACCTTAACTCTGCCTTCTTCATCTACGATCGGCAGAGCTTGAGAAACTATGGCCACCTCCCCAACTTTTTTTTCTTAATAATGAAACATGGAACACAAGATGCACTGCACTTCCCTCTGGCAGTGTAAGCTTGTATGCTACAGCTCCAATACATTAAATGACTTGGTAAGGGCCATAATACCTAGGATTTAGCTTGTAATTCTTCCTGTACATGACACTGCCCTGCCTGTAAGGCTGAAGCTTCAGGAAAACCCAATCTCCTATCAGGAATGCCCTTTCTGAACGTCTCTTATCTGCCACCTGTTTCATTTGATTCCTTGCCCCCTCCAGCAACCCTTTGATTAACTGATCCATATTAATCCTTCTCTGCATCCATTCTTCCATAGCAGCTACTTGAGTAGCCTCAGTAAGCACCATCTCCCTTGCTGGGGGTTCATATCCATATAAAGCTTGGAATGGGGACATGTTGATAGTCGAATGGAAGCTACTATTGTACCACCATTGTGTTGTCGACATCCACTGGTGCCACTTCCTTGGACAGTGCATAGTGATACACCTTAAGTAAGTCTCCAGGCACTGATTTACCCTCTCGATCTGCCCATCCGTTTGAGGGTGATATGCAGTACTTAGTAACAACTTAACACCTAGGTGCTTGAACAACTCTCTCCAAAACAAGCTTGTGAAAATCTTATCCCTGTCGGTTAATATCGTGGCAGGCAAGCCATGAAACTTGTAAATGTGATCCAAGAAAGACTTAGCCACCTCTTGAGCTGTGAAGGGATGGGCTAATGTGATAAAATGTCCATACTTTGTAAAGCGATCAACAATGACCATAATAGTATCCTTGCCTTTTGATTTTGGAAGTCCTTCTACCCTACTATTTTTGCATTAGCCAGAACTGGAAGGGGTACTGTGGTTGCTTCTATCAGAAAAAACTGCCCCACAAATCCCATGATGAAAGTTTTTAAATTCTTCTGAACCATCTCTACTGTCATACGTTGAAGACTGGTTGTTTCCACGATGCCTTTAAGCTCAAACATCCTTCCTTCCTTCCTAAAGGTAATCTTCATTTTAATGAAATCAATAGGATTGGTGAAAACTTCCTTAACCAATCCACTCCCAACACCATATCACACCTCCCCAGCTTCAAAATCCTTAAATCTGCTACAAATTCATAGCTCTGCATAAACCATGTAAACCTCGCTGTATAGGAATCACATAGCATGACATTGCCATTAGCAACCGTTACTACTAACACTGAAGAATTCTCTACAGAGAGTTGTAGCTCTCCTACTACGTTTTCATCAATGAAGCTGTGTGTGCTTCCACTGTCAATGAGAATGATCAGTTCTTTGCCCTGATAGCTGCCTCTGATTCTGATGGTGTTAATTCAAGGATAGGCTATATTCCTCAATCTTGTTATCAGAAGCCACTTCTTCAGCGTTGTTCTCTGTCGCAACATCCATAAATTCCTCCTCTTCATGGCCTTCAATCATGTGCAGTCCCTTGACAATGCACTTATGCCCTGGCATAAATTTGTCCCCACACTTGAAACACTGTCCCAACCTTCATCTCTGCTCATACATGGTCTCTGGAACCTTTTGTGTTTGCAGATTATTACTCATATAATTGGTTTGTTGATTACCTAACGATCTCCCCACCTGGCCTCCAACGCTGGCTTGGTCATGAATATGTTCTTTCTTGCCAATATATTGTTTGATTCCTCTTACCATTTAGCTTGATCAAAAGCTACCATCAATGCTCCTGGCTTCAATATCTTCAACATTGGCTTGATGTCCTCCTTTAACCCACTAATGAAGCTAGAAATGTAGTATAACTCAGGCAGTAGTGAATTCAATGAATGCATCAATGATTTTAGTTCATCAAACCTCTCCACGTATTCCTCAATACCACGTTCCTGTGTTAATTTGTTGAATTCCTCTACAATATCCTCTCTACTACCAAATCGGCTACATATGACTCTTGAAAATTCTTCCCACTCTAGACTAACTTCCACCCAACACATATATCCTTCAAACCATATCTTTACCTTTCCTTCCAAATACAGGGAACCTATTTCCACCCACTGCTGAAGTGGAGTTGAGTTGAGCTTAAAAAACTTCTTGCACCTCCTCAACCATCCCCTAGGATTATCTACTTGAAATGTTGTTAGATCCATTCTAGGAAGGGCAGCATTATACACTACTCTCTGTTGTTCCTGGCCATAAGTTGGATCCCTTCTCGCAAGACCTTTTCCCCGTGATAACAATCCTTCTGGACTGCCCCTTGCTGGTGTCTGTAATATTCCTTTGGAAGTGCTCCCCACCTCCTTTCCTGTCATGTGATGAGAAAGGAATGCTTGAAACTGATTCGATAGTGTTTCAATTTGAACACTAATCTGATCAGTCTTCCTATTTTGTTCACCAAGTTGTTCCTGCCATTTGTTTTGTTGATCGACCAAGGATTCCTAAAGTTCTTGTTGAATGGTCTGCATTCGCTCCTCCAATTTCTTGCAGTGTTCTTCAACGTTTTTCACCATAGTGCTTAAAGCTCTGATACCAATTGTTAAGGTTTCTTAACAAATGAAGAAGAAGAGGAGATCAAGAACAGAAGATTTTAGCAGAGAAGAGTCAAGGAAGAAGAAATGAGACTGAATTGGCTGTAATCTTATTATATTCAATATGATTCCTGCCATTTGCTTTTATAGTAATTGTAATGACTACTAACTGATTACTCTAACTAACTCTAACTGTTGTAACAAACTCTGTTAACTGACTTAATGCTAACTAACTAACAGAATCTTAACAACCATGAGTAGGTTGCGTGCTACAGACACTATTATTCCTGCACTTCCTGCATTCTTCTTCTTTTCCTATAATGCATCCAATTCTGTCATCCAAGGACGTAACAGAATGGTGGCTTTTCGTCGTACTTCAACCCATTTTATTTCCTCATCTCTTCGGCCCACTGAGCCCATCTTATCCACCTCCCTTCTCCATACGCTCTGCTTTCTCTTCACAACATTTTTCATCTCTCTTTCTGCGTTTGTTAAGGTGCTGCATTTGCTTATACTCAAAACTGTTTCAGATTGCAATATTGTAAGTACTAAATTATTGGTACACGCTGCGCTATGATTATATAAATTATTTTTCAACATATTTCTTCTTTCAAATGTTACTAATATGTTTTCTAACAAAATTAATTATGAGCTCAAATTTTAATGTATATTGAATGATATTTATTTTTAAAATATTGATGCGGTGACATATTGAATGTTATTTTTTTTTTAATTTTAAGACAACGATATATTGAATCAACTCAGGTTAACCTATTAAATCTGTGATCTGGATCATGAGACCATGATAACCCTATAGAAAATAAATCAAAATAAATTATGAAAGTTAATTGCTAATCAATTTAATGTTGAATGATGAAATTGAAAAAAAAAATTAAATTAAAAAAGAAAAAAACAACTACTTGAGTCAACCCGAGTTAACATGCCAAATTCGTAACTTAGGTCAAGCGATCAAGATAGCCCTATAGAAAATAAATAATTTTTTTTATATAAAATCCAGTTTCTAACCAATCCAATGTAACTTCATAATAAAAAAAATTTAAAGCTCCATTTTTAACTTGGGAAAGCTACATGCTCTCTTTATGTAAAGGGTTATTGTTTTCTTTTTATTTAAAGAAAAGGTTCAATATTCTAGTGTTCTCACTAATAAGTCCTCAAATTAGTCAATTTGAACTTGCAAACAAGCATAAAATTCATCATCAACAAGATATAAACCCCTTATTAGGGTCAATTCATATAAAGGTAATGGTTTGCAATCCATACCTAAATACAAAATCATTGTTTGACTTTGACCAAAAAAAAAAGGGTAGCCAAAAGTTTTTTATTGGGCTTTAAAGTGGTCCTAGATAATTGAAGTAGTCAAAAATCTTTTAATGACATCACTATTTGTTAAAATAGTGTTGGAGGACCTTATACTTTTACAAATTCTACAATGTTGGTACCCAATGGACCTTACACTTATCTGTATATGAGAAAGCCTATTAAAAATTCATTTCCATGATTTCCTTTTTAGAAGGATTTGAAAACCTACTTAGCAATGGAAATAAGAAATTATGAATCCATGGTTATCCTAGGGCATATACTAAAGAAGAAAATGCTTATATTATGAGAAGCATTCTAGCTTGGAGGGATCTTTACTATGGGTTGGTGAAATATCCAGTATAAAGGAACAATTAGTGTTTTTACAAACCTTACAATCTTCACTTTGTAGAAAGGCAACTAAAATTTATACAATATATTCCTCTCTTAATATACTATGCCATAAATAAAGCTCGTCTAGACTAAATCACCTTTGAGAGTCTAAAAGAGGTAGAAGATGTAATGATGTAGACATCTTCTAAGATATGTTAAAATCATATTTGAATAATTTACAACTTGACCCAACAAAAACCTACTTTAGAGAACCAAAATTATATGCAATAATCACTCCTATCTTAAATTTATAAAGAGACATAAACAAGTAGTATAAAATCACAACAAAGTTGATAAATCATTTGAAGAGTTTGTAAGTTTAATCAAGAGTTTAGTATGAGAATCACTCAACTACATAAAATATAGCAAGAGTATCAATTTCTTTATTAAAATTATTTTTTTTTCAAAAAGTTTTTACAAAAGAGTATTTATACTAGAAAGAATTCTAAGTCTAATAAGATATCCCCAATGAATATGGATATATGTAATAAATAATAATAATAATTCAATGAGCCCAAATTTAAATAAAGATCCTAATATCTCTAAAACTCCTAACAATAAATAAAATATAAATAAAACAATAGCTCAACTAATTTAAATAAGACTAAAGTCGTTTTCATAATCTGATGGCAGAGTCGAAGCCCAACTTCAAATGCATAATACTATCATGTATTAATAAATTAGAAGGCATGCCATATATCAATGAAAATATATGGATGTCTACTTTTCAATGCAACTAGAATCGTATTAAAATTCCTTATGTAATTCTAGTTATGACCAAAATAATAATGAAATGTCAAAACTGGCATATTCGAATCTTTTTATTGTAATATTTGTATAATATCTGAATGCCCACCTACAAGCCCTTCTTAAACATGAATTAAATTAATCAAGGCTTGTGTTTTTGTTATTTAATATCTTCTTGAAGTCCACCTTAGCCCATGTTTTTTGAAGAAGTTCATTGAAAACCTCGTTGAACTTCTTAGTCCTACGTCTTGTAACTGGACCAACTATGACTTCTAACAAATATCTTGTTATTGTTTGGATCACATTATTCCCTCTCTCTACGAAAGGATTCATCCTTGAATCATCACTAACATCAAATAAAGAGATATTATAGATATTAAATGTAACACTAAGACCATACTTACCTGGTAGATTCGCTTTGTATGCATTGTCATTAATCCTCTCTATGATCTGGATTAGGACCATCTCCTTGAGGCATCAATTTTGATCACCTATGTTTAGGAAATCTTACCTTCCTTATATACACCTAAACCCAATCTCCTAGTTCAAACCTTACTAATTAGAGTCTTTTATTAGCCTTGAATGCATATTGTTAATTCTTTTTCTTTTTATGTTATTGTATCTTTGCATGTAAGTCTTTCACCACCTATGTTTTTTTTATTACCATCAAGACTTAACCCTTTTATCAATACATAAAGGAATCATATCTAATGATGTTAAAAGATTAAAGTCATAAACAATCTCAAATGGTGAATAATCAGTAATAGAATGCACATTATGATTATATGCAGATTCAATAAATGACAAATAATCTTCCTAATTTTTAAGATTCTTTTGAATGATAACTCTTAATAATTGAGTTAAATCCTTGTTTACTACTTTAGTTTGACCATCTATTTATGGATGACAAGTAGTAGAAAATAAAAGTATAGTTCCTAACCTACCCCACCAAACCTTCCAAAAGTAGCTCAAAAACTTACATCTTGATCAGACATAATACTTTTTGGAACACCATGTAACCAAACTGCCTTTCTAAAGAATATATCTGTTATATTCGTTGCATCATTAGTTTTATGGCAAGATATGAAATATGCCATCTTAAAAAATCTATCAACAATAAAAATATTGTGAACTATCAACCTAAGGTAAATCCAAAATAAAATCCATAGAAATATCAACCTAAGGTTCCTTAGGAACATATGAAGGTATATATAACCCATGAGGCATCACATTAGACTTAGCTTGTTTACATGTCATGCACCTATCACAAATTCTTTGCACATCTCTTTTCATGTTTAGGCAATAAAAATATTCATGTAAAATTTCTAAAGTCTTAGTAATCCTAAAGTGACCCATTAATCTGTGACACGACCAAAGAATTGATGTCTTCTCCCAAGTGTAGGAGTGTCGAAGTAATAAATAACCCGGCAAGACCGGGATCGAACCACATGGAGGTTAACTGTATAAATTACAAATAAAGAAATAGATAATAACAGAAAATGAGTTGAAGAGAGCTTTGAGATGTGATATTGATATAAGGATTAAATAAGGATAAAATAATTGTCAAGGTTAAGGGATCCACTAATGATATTTCAAACAAGTATAGTATAAACTCTTTTTATTATTCAACTAGAAACCACACACAAAGGAGGTTCCAATCAGATTATAAATTGTTAACATGATTACGTTAGTTAACTTATTCGAATAATGTTAATACTTGTAAATGTTGTCAGGTATTCATGATTATAACTTATGTTAACAACAAATCAAGTTCCTTTCATAGCACAGGTGTCGGTTATACCATACGGTTGGGCTAT
>Ga0307518_10000359_pt1 | contig 34639 bp, 23 predicted proteins | sample 25_EM_MG_FD_203889 | JGI IMG/M metagenome (GOLD analysis project Ga0307518, IMG submission 203889) | Populus trichocarpa ectomycorrhiza microbial communities from riparian zone in the Pacific Northwest, United States - 25_EM | ecosystem: Host-associated > Plants > Roots > Unclassified | place... | reverse complement strand
AGACGCAGATCGAGAGAAAGAGCACGGCGGATATGCCAATAGCAGTTCCCTTATTATTAACCAGAGAGGGCTTCCGGGCACCATGTCGGGGCTTAAATCCGTCGACATTCAAAGGACTTAAGAGTTGCAGGGGGACGGGGACAGAAATATTGGCCAGACCATCATCAATACTGCTCAAATTAGTTTAGCTTGAGTAGGAATTATGGCAGGCAACAACTCTAGCCACTCTCATATTGGAATACAGAGATGAAGCAGAACCAAAAGCACAAGCAATTTTCACAGAGACTGAAATCATATATAATAAAGCTTTGATATCATATAAATTATCATGCTCCTCCAACTGGTGCAAACATTGGTATACATAGATTATCAAGAAAAAGAAAGAATCGTAATAGGAAAAACAAAACACCATGCATCATCTAAAATCACTCTCTTCTCAATCACAATCAATAATTAAAAATATGGAAAAGAGAGGGGTGAGTTAATTAATGGCATCACACCTGCGCCTAATCTCGCCTCTCCTCCCAGTCTTGATCCCATAAACACTTAGCTTCTCCATGGCTCTTGCAAAATCCTGAAAGAATTTCTTCTCATCCTTGGCATAAATCTCCACAAAAGGATTTGTCATTGGGTTGTTATATAACCCATGATCTGACTCTAATAGCCCCAACCCTTTACCCAAATTATCAAAATACTTATTATCAAAGTTATTTGGTGTCATTATATCATTGAACACCGACAGAGTTGGGTTCTTTGGATAATCCGCACAAGCATTTCGCAACGCCTGAACAAATCTCTGATTATAATGCGTGTCGTTATACAAATAACTCTTGAACTCCTTGCAATGAGAGAAACCAATTGTATGAGCACCGCTCAGTGCCACCATTTCTTGGACACTGAAACCTTTAGCAGCAAACAAGCTGATAATTTTAGACATAGGCATGGTGGGTCTTGGCAGATTTCCTTCAACATAAGAAGATTTACTGATGCGGTAATCTTTGCGCCCGAGGAGGACATTGTAGTAAGGGCCACCGACCATGGTTACGAGATCACGGGTGGCGATGGTGAGGATGTCGGCGCAGGAGACGGTGTTGGGGCAGGAGAGCTCGAGGGCGGTCTTGGCGCGAGTGACAAGGTCGAAGGCGTCGCCGGGTAAGGAAAGGTTGATGTCAGCATCACGCTCGGCGGAGTTGAAAGGGGTGGAGGAGATGAGGATGGAGGCATCGCAGCCATTGGGTAAGCAGTCATGGAAGAAGAGGCGGAGAGTGCCAGCTGCGGTGCTGGGGCTGGTGATCTGCTTGCTGGTTACTGTTTCTTGAATGATTTTGTTGAAGTTTGGACAGGATTTGGAGTAGTAGTTGTAGGAGAGTCTGGACTGGGAGGGGTATATGAGAGAAGAGAAGGAAATGAGAATAAGGAAAAATCGCTCCTTTGGCATTGCCATGCTGCTAATTACTCCTTCTCCAGAGAGGAAGGGGGCCTGGTGGTGGTGTGGCGGCGCTTTTTAGCTGCAAAATGAGCAAGCAGCTAAGTGTTATTCTGAATGGGAAAGTACTCAAGGGACTGGGGTAGATGGCAGTATTTTACTAAACCTTTTACTTCTGGCTTTTGAGTGAGAGAGAGAGAAGAGGGAGCACGCGCCACTCTCTTCACCACCAATCACGGGATGCATGCTCCAAGGAACGCCAACTAAGATGAGTACATTGCGTGCCTCCCTCTCATTAAATAAAAATAGAAGAGAGATTAGAGTGTTTTTAGGTTTTATATATATATTTATTTATTTATTTTAAATTAATATTTTTAAATTATTTTAATATATTGATATTAAAAATAATTTTTTAAAACTAAAAAACATTATCTTAAAATATTTTTAAATGAAAAATATTTTAAAAAACGAGTGCAATTATATTTTCAAATATCTTCTTAGTATTGGAGTAATTTAACGGTACTTGATTAATATCCTATTAGTTATTTTTTATTTTATTTTTATTTTTTTTAATAATGTATTTTTTTATTTTTTATTTTTATATCTGTTTTTTAAAGCAAATTAAAAAAAAAATATCATTAATTATTCATTAAGCACTGGTATAGATTTTTTTATAAGTATAAATATATGGATGTATTTTAATTTTAGTAAAAGGATGCATGCATGTGGTTTGGTTCATTAAAAACAGGAATTCCTTTAATTTTGTCAAATCAATTTTCCTCATATTTGTATTGATTCTAATTTCATATAAAATAAAATTGATCACAAATTCTAAAAAATAATAAAAAAATTATTTACTATTTTTTATTTAATTATCATTGGAATTTTTTTAAAAAAATCCTACATCACTAATTTCAAATTATTTATGTAGGATTTTTTCTACATTATTTTATAAAGTAAAAAAATTAGAGAATCGAGTAAGAATTTTTTTTTTTGAATTTTTATTGTATTCTTTTAATCTTTTCTAGCCCATCTTATAATTATTTACCAGTTGATGTTTTCTATTTAGGAAAAATGTTTTGTTTTATAAAGTCAAGAATAAGAAAACAATTATGAATTATTGCTGGATTTTTGTATCTTTTGAAATTTTTAATTTATTTATAAGTAAACCTTAATAAATAAATAAATTTTATGAAAAAAATAAGAAAAAAAAATATAAAACACGTTTATAAAAGAAGAGGAAAGATCACAATAAAGGGCAATCCAGCCATTTAAACCTTCCATCCAATCTTACTAGCTGTGATAACCTATGATTGGGCCAAGCCCAGGAGACTAGTTAGAGTTGTGTTGATGGGTTTGTCTCACAAAGCCCAAACAATTATTTGCTAATGGAGGATTGATTTGAGGCCCATAAGTGGAGAGGAACTGTGACAGTCAGAAGAGAGAGAAGCACGTGACTATTCTCTCAATAATTGGGAAAGAGGTTGATATCGGAGCGTGAAAAGAGCAAGATGTCGGCGCTGGAGGAGCATGGCGGTGGGCATTTACAAGGCGGCACGGAGCAGAGGAAACAATCAACATAATTTGCAAACTGTAAGAAGCTTTCCTACCTCTTTCTCCCATGTTTCTGTACACTTGAAGTTCGTGAAGCTCTATCTATACCAACATTGGATTCCACTCTGGGTATCCTCTGCCATTGAATCTCTACGTGAACACACGCATCAATGGATTGGAGATCACGTTTTGCACTGTAATTTTGTAAATTTTTAATTCTTTTATATTTTTAATTATTTTTTTTATTTTTGGATCTATTAATCTTAAGAACAAATTTTAAAAAATATTATTTTAATTTATTTTTAAAAATAACATTTTAAAAACAATTTCTATTATTGGTCTATTTGGAATTGTAGTTGCGCTTCAAAGTGCTTTTTATTTATAAATACATTAAAATGATATTTTTTTATTTTTTTAAAATTATTTTTGAGATCAGCACATAAAAAAAATCTAAAAACATAAAAAATATTAATTTTTAATAAAAAAATTAAAATTTTTAAAAACACGAATTAAACCTCGTTTTCAAACTTTCTCCTCCACTCATGCCTCTCAAGCCCGCTCAATTTATCCAAATTTGTAAATCACCGAGGAATATGAGTTGCCCTTTTAACCTTGAGTAATTAAAGTTGAAGTCTTGCTTTCATTAATTGTTGTTTAATTCTATAGAAGTAGTAGCACAAACATATATGTAGGTTGCAATAAAGCTTGAAAAGAATAGATTATCAATTTGATTCTCGGACATGTGGTAGGGTTGGGTTTGTTTCAAAGCCAAGTTGATTTCATGCAATTTTAGACCTTATAATTCAATTTCCATACATGTCATTCATGTATACTACAATTAGCTTTTTTTTTTTAACTAGATTAAATACTAAAAGGTAATTATTTTATTATACTTTTCATACACAGGTTAAAAGGTAATTATTTTATTATTATAATAAATACTAAAATGTGTGGGAAATACATTTTCGATGGTCCAAAATGTTTTTCTTATTCTACCCCTCTCAAAAACACCCAATTAAATAGCTTTTGGGGTATTTTTATCATTTTAGAGGGGTTTATTTATCATTACCATATTTATACGAAATAGATCATTCTTTTTATGTATGTTTTGCATAGTAAAATGACTTCACCACAAATAATTTTTTAAAAAAAATTGGTGCAAAGGGGCATTTTTATCCTTTTGATTTTATATACATAATAAAATGACTAAATTACCCATAAAATGTTTAGTCTTATTTCACTAATGATCAGGGACATTTTGGTATTTTTAGAATGGTGTTTCACCCGGTGGAGGAGCTTCATTGAAATTTTAATTTTTAATGTAAAATAAAGTTACTTAACTACCCTCGAGATAAAAAAAATAAATTAAAGCTTTTTTGCAGGGATGTTTTTGTCTTTTGATCTCGACTTTTTTTTTTTGTTATTCTCAAGAGAGCTAAAGAGCCCTTTGGACTTTTAGTAAAATATAAAATATTAAAAAGAAAAAGAAAAAAGGTTGATGGCATGTGTATGGCACGCACCAGGAAATGAACGGTGCATGCGGCAGTGTCCTGTGATCAAACACCGCCCTCAAAGGTGGCGTTGAAAGCGTGTCAAAGTCCTCTATATGATGGTGTGACATGTATGCGCGACAAAGCTCTGTTTGGGCTCTAATAAACTTTTTTCTCCTTCCTCTTTTCTTTTCTCCTTGCTAGAGTATTGGTGTGTCATATCATTTATTTTTTATATCCAGTTTAATCCCAATTCTTTTGATTATTATATTTTGATATTTCATTGTTTTTTTCATTTTTCATGTCAAGTTTGGTCCTTATTACTTTGATATTTCATTTCCCTTTTACTATTTTTTTAAATTCATCCCTAAGCATTTATTTTAAATTTATTTTTATATCAAATCTAGTCTACATTGTTTTTATTGTTGTTTGTTTTGTATTGAATTTTTTTTATTGTATTTCTTCCAATTTAATCCATTGGCATCTTTTTTGTTGAGAATTTTTCTTTGTTGTTTTTTTCCCTTCTATAAAGTTAGTTCCTATTTCATGGCTAGGGTCATAGGTTTTGAAGGTTAACCCAGATTGACTTTGATTTTTTAGGTCTTCTTATAAAATTTATTTATTTTCAATTTTATTCTTCAATATTTAATTTTGTTTTGAATTGGTATTTATGCTTGTTTTTCACTTTCATTTAATAGGAGTTATCTCAACCCAGGTTGACTTGGTTTTTTTTACATAGTTTTTTTTAAATTAATATTTTTAGTTTGATCTCTAAATATTTTTTTATTGATAATTTTACTTCATTATTATTGGTTTTGCCTTTTATGTGTTATCTTTATTGGTATATTTTCTTTGTTTTAAGAATAAAATAATTATTTTATTCATGACTTCATAAGTCATGGATAAAAAAATTAATTAAATTATTTATTTTATAAGCTAAGTGTTGTAAAATAAGTTTTATTTATTTTAAAAAAATAAATAAATACATAATTTTAATTTATCTCATAAATATAATACAATATTTTATTGTTAAAAAAAAATTTTATAGACCTTTTGAAATAATTATTTTTTGTTTTATAAAAAATAATTAATTATTTGTTTTATTCAATTTTATTCTTAAATTGCTAGAGATATCATGGGATTTAAAGGAAATAATAAAGGCGGTTTGGAAAGAATAGTTGAATAAGTCCTTACCAATGGAATGGAATAGGACAAGTTTTGGCCTCGGAGTTTTGGCATGCATTGCGCGCTCTCTCTCTTTTCTTTCCTCCAAAATATCTATTGATTTAAAAAATAAAAATAAAAATAAAAAATAAAACGGATTTGTTTATAAAAATGTCGGTGAAAGATGTCTGGTTGTTCTTTTGCCGCAACAAAAACAAGGCATAGGACACGGGTCTTTAATTTTATTTAATATTGATCTGATGAATTAAGAAGAATAAATTAATCTAAATATTAATTTCAAAATTCAAAATTTAAAAAATCAGAAAATGAATAAATTTTCTTGAACCCTTGAATTCCACAAATCAACAACTATCATGTGGCCAGATCAGAAAGAAGAGGAGCACCGCAAAGAAAAGATGCAAGAAAAGCGTTCTAAAGTCTACACCGCAAAGATTAGGGGACATGTGCATGTGCACAGGCGGTCCCACCTAAAGCATTCATGTGGGGTTCCTAGAACTTTCCAAATTAACAGCTAACTCGGCATCCAGCCATGCAACACAGCTAGGAAATTAGATGAATCAGGGTCAAGGCCCACGGTTTCCTGCTACCTGCAGCTGTGAATTGGTGGCGTTTCTCTGTCGTCGTCTCCTCCTTTTTTTCTCGATGGTAGGCTGGGATGGATCTAGAAAAACTATATATATAAGTAAAAAAAAAAACAAAATCAAATTTTATTTTAATAAGTTAAATAATTATAATAAAACAAATTCTTAATTTTCATATATAGTATCTTATTACATTCTAATAAATACCAAAGGTTAAAAATATTTAATATAGATGTCGCATGTGTGCAGCGTCGTTGGCGAATATTCCACTTCAATCAATGTAGCTATCTGGCAAATATGGGAAGACAATGAATTCTTATCTTTTATCAGTGGAAAGCGGGAAAGGAAGTCGCCACTTAGTATTTTGGTCACTAGAAACCCTAATTGGTCTCAGAGATCAAGTACGGGGACTGGTTGCGTAAATGGAAGGTATTAACACCTCAAATACGCCATATCTAAGGTAAGCTTCATTGTTTAATTATCTGGAAAAAAAAACTAAGGTCTTGTCGTGTTTTCTAAATGGTGATCTATCTAAGGGTTAAGAAAAGTTCTTATCCGTAAGAAGATCCTTATCTTATCGGGTAAAAGTCTATTCGTTCTAATGTCTATAAAAGAAACTACCTTTTTAATATCAGGAATACGTTTTACGTATAAATTCGTAATCCTAGATACTAAAAGAAAAAAAAATATGTTTTTTGGGTATTTTTGAAATATTGGCCTAGTTTTCATGGTTTTAATAAACTTGTTATTAAAGCCAAAATACATGCTAAAACATATATATTCTTTTGTTGTATGAAAATACGATGTGATGATTTTTTTTTAATCTTTGAGAGACTGGGCCCTATGCATGAAAACAAAATGTATTTTTATTTGTTTTATAATTTTTTGCAATGTTTTGACAAAAATCGGGAATTTTAATATTGGATTTGTATCTTTATGGTATAAAAATACAAACCAATATTACTCAAAATAGATAGAAAAATACAGGAGAAAATCATAAAAAAATTTTAGAAAGATTTTTTGGAATTTTTTTTAAAAAAATGAACAGTGGATTACTCTTCACTGTTCACATGCAACGTGAACAGTGGAGACCACCAAAGAAGAAGAAGAAGAAGAAGAAGAAGAAAGGGAAGCGGAAGGAGACTAACCTGCGGTGGAAGCTTGGTTGCGACAAGGAGGTTCGGCCGGTGGCTCAGTAGGCTTCGGTAAAGGGAATGGTGGCCGGTGGTAGTTGTTGGTGACAAAAGAAGAAAAGTTGCAAAGGAGAGAGGCTCGGCGGTGCGTTCACTATATGAGGTGGTCGGGCGGTTGATTGTGATGGAGATGGAGGTGTTCAAGCTGGTGGTGATGATGCTGGTGGCTGAACGCCGCGATGGAGAGAGAGAGAGAGAGGGGTTCTGTTGGCAGCAGAAATCGGGTTAGGGAGGCTATTTTTTTGCTATCTTTGGACCCAAATTTCTCCACCCATGGAGCATGAAGATCAAATCTATTTATAGGCAGTGGAAGAGGGACACTTTGTCTTTTCTGGTGCAAAATCTTAGCCCTTGGTTCAACTCGAAAGCATCCCAACCATTGGCTCAAAGTAGCAATGATGAACTGTCAGTTCTGTGCAGGAAAAATGGTTGGTCGGGTTGGCCATTTTGGGGCGATGCCACTGCCTCTACAACCTCGATCAGCTTGAATGGTTTATACTAGCGTGTAGTCAGGTGTCAGGGGATCGTTTTCGTGCAGGTTTCATTTAATTTGGGGAAGAAACGAGGCGTCAAACGCCTTGGGAAGGAGGCCCCTCGAGTAGCCTTGCTGGAGAAGAAGATGAATAGTAACTTTTTTTACCAATTACGCTTTAGTCCTTCAATTTGTGATTTATCTCTAATTACACCCCTGATGAACTTCAACTCAAACCCCAGATTTCAGTGCCCTTTTCCCTTTGGTCCCTAGTTCTTAATTTATTCAATTAAGTCCCTAATTGGCCATCAAACTTCAATATTTATGTAATTAAGCCCCTGATTTGACCAAATTAACTCTAAAAAATTCTAATTTGACCCCAGAACTTTAATTTATTCCAATTAAAGCCCAAATTGACTTTAAAAATAAATTTTCTTGCAATCAAACCCTCCATAAATTCAATTAAATCTCCAATAAAATTTATTTTTGGACAGTTCTTCTTCAATTTGAATTTTCCTTGTCAACGAGGCTCTTCATCTGTAAAAAATATATTGTTAAATTTTAATCTTTGAATTTTTGAGCCTCCTTAACCAATTTCTAGCCATTTTCTGGTGCTTCGACATCCTCTTCTCACTATTATTGTTTTTTGGATTTTTTTTAGTTCGAATATATATTTTTTTATTTTTGGAAGAGAAAAAGTGAATTTTGGGGAATAACCCAAAAATAGGTTATGACAATAGACATAAAAACAACAAATAGATCTAAATTAAGTCATCTTCGATGATTTTTTATTGAGCGAAACTCATCCATAATAATATATATTGTGAAGTTTATAGTAATCTCTTTTTCTATATAGACAAATAAATTGTCAGCAAGAAAAACATTATTTATTTTGCTACGGAGCCCTGTTTTCATCAACTTCATTGTAGAAAAAACTCGTTTTGCATTTGTCATAAATACATGAAGAGTTAGGATTAATCGAATTAATATATCAAATAAATGATAGTTTTTTTTATTTTCTAGAAGTTGTCATTGCCCTATATAACTTAGAAATAGTAGTCAATTTCTGAAACTTTAGATATTTTAGTACATCAAACTCATAATGTTGGAATTAAAACCTCAAATGAGGTTTCTCTTGCCCACTAGAATCTTTGGGATAAAAGTTTTCATCCAAATTGCATGCATCATTAACATTGAATGAGCTATAAAAATCTTAAGGATATAACGTCAAACTAGCTCAACTATTTGATAACAAAATCTGTTATTTAACTCTTATAATTGAAAATTAATAGCAATTATAAATATATTAACTTTGAAATGATGTTCTAAAATTGTGAGAACTTCAGTTTGATAATGAGACCTGCCACGAGCTCTTATATATTGTGTTTTCAAATTAGGAATATCAATATCATTTTGTGCACGAAATGCTTTAACATTTTGAAGTAAAGGTTCTTAACCATCATCCCGTAACTCTTGAATCAATGACTTCATAGTTGAAACTAAACTTATGGCATTGGCAAAATCTTGATCTTGTTGCTGCAAAGATCGATATAAAACATTAGTAATTCCTATAATTTGTTTCATCATATGCAATATGAAAAACAATTCAAAATATGTTAATGCCAAGTAAGTTGTTTTCACATCTCCTCTTTAAGAATAATTTGCTCCATTTTTAGAGACAATATTAATAAATTTACTAGTTGCACTAAACATCCTTAACAAGCTACCAAGTGATGGAAAATGAAAACCTCATCGAGTATCACCAGGTTGTTGTAAGGTACCAATATTGTTTACTCCTTTTCCTGTCTCTATTTCATCTTGACCATTCTTATTGTTGGTTTTAATTGTTTGAGCAAGTTGTAATTCGTTATTCTCTAGATGCAATAATAAGAGCTAATTATAACCTATGAGCTAGGTAATGTATATAACAAGCAAAATGACAATCTTTATGAAACAAAGCTTGTAGTCCATCCCACTTACCCCATATATTGTTTATATCATCATATCCTTGGCCCTGAATACAAAAGCATTTAATCCCGACCTTCTTGTTGACTTTCCAAAATGGTAGTAAAGTAGACAAAATATAGCATTCACTATATTTGAGTACTTTAGCCAATTTAGATATGCTTTAAACTAAGAAGCTCGAAATCAACAATGATGATTCTCATATTTTGAAAAAGAATACTAAGAAAGGATAGGTTGAAATCGACCAACTTTAAGATAAACACGATGGATTTTTGATATTTAGTTACAGGAAAATTCAACATCATTGGACATAGTCTTGGACTATGTTCCAAAAAAATAACATTCATTTCTTCATGCTAATGTTTTGGCTTTTAGAAGGATGTTCACTGAGTTCCTCAAATTCATGAGTTATTTTATCAAGATCCCGGGAAGAAGTTGCCATGTTTCAATAGTAACTATAACAAATGCATTATTTTCTAGGAGATTGACATATTATTTCTTAAAAAAAGAGTTTAGAGTTCTTTGTTTCCACATCTCTACTCTTAAAACTTAATTTAAGATAGAGTAAACCTAAAAATATCATTATTATTATTTCAAGAAATCAAAATCAAAATAAAATTAATACATTATAATTGTTTATATAACTGATTTCATCATACAATTCTTCACTTAAAAATAGCGGCGATGCAACATCCCTTTCAATACTTAGTGGTGGTATTGGTTCTAAACTGGAATAACTGTTTTTTAAAAGGTTTGTTTTGGCTGATTATGGAAAGAAATTGTAGTTGGGGAAAGAAACTTTGATGTATTATTTGCTTTGTTCAATAGACCCAGAGAGACAATGGAAATTAAATATAGATTTAGGTTATATTATTTATAAAGATGCTTTTATATTTTAATCAAAATTAAAATTTTGTATTGACCCATGTATAGTGAAATGTTTTAAAACAAGAGGAAATATATTATCATATTCAAGTTTTTAGAAGGTTAGAGTAATTTTTAAAAGAAGAAATTGGAACATATAAAAGAGAAATGTGAAGTATATGTCTTTTGACTCAGAACTATATATATATATATATATATATATATATATATATATATATATATATATATATATATATTAGCTAGTTAGTTAGATTTCAATTTTAAGACTTAAAGAAAATCTGAAGGAACTAATTTAACTGCATTATAAATATTTAAGACATATACTTTGCATGAGTGATGATACTTTTCCATGTTATATTTAAGACATTTTTAGAAGTCGATCCCTTAACACAAACTCTATTATTATATGTCATTTTACCCTGACCATACTCTTTAGTATGAAAAACATGTTCATTGATGAAATACTCGTTATACCACTTTACCTTTCTTTCAGGACTTATACATTGTAAATTAAATTAACACTGGTATTCCCTCCCAATTAATAAACATGATACATAAATTACAACCATTAACAGTTAACGAGAAATATGTAATGAAAATTAAGTATTCCTAAAGATAAGAATGATTAAACAGTCCTTATATGTGTTCTGAACCATGTGAAAAATTGTTCATCTTGTAATTGAAAGATTTGAGATTTAGTGAGCTGTGAGTTTTGGAATAGTAAAAATTGACGATGTTGCCTACGAGGAATTATTCAATCTATTAGTTTATTATAGTATAAGAGATAAGTTTTTCAAAAGTAACAACATTTTTTATTATTATACTTACTTAATAAAAAGTTTTAATTCATCATAGTTAAATAACATATAATTATATGCATGTCTGAATTTAATTTTTATCAAATATCTTCCTCTTACAACCTTTTTTTTTACAGGTCGTCCAGGATGAGAGAATATTGATAAGTTCTCACTTAAAGGCACGTCCCCATAATCTTTATGTCTTAAAACACAGTTGATTCTTATTCTCAAATGAGGTTCAAAATAGTACGAGATAAATGTTAAAATTTCTTCAACAATATAAGCCTCACATATCGAAACCTCAATATGCGCTTTGTTTTTTACTTTTCTCTTAAGGTTGAACAAGTACCTTCATGAAATTAGATGAATGTTTTGAATTAAAAAAAAATACAATAGAAATTTAATTACGATGCATGTATAATCCTTAACATTTTGAATAGATACATCCATCCATACTGGATTGGGCCTTTAACTTTTTCATGAAACGATAAATGTATGGTAAGCTAGTGGAATGAATGTTCGTATAAACACGTGACAGTCATGACTCTTCATTGCATGCAATATGTAATTCTTCAAATTCACCAATTTAGATATGTTCGAAGCCTTTCCATCATGAAAACACAAACTCTTAAGCCATTGGTAGACTCTTCATTGCATGCAATATGTAATTCTCCAAATTCACCAATTTAGATATGTTCGATGCCTTTCCATCATGAAAACACAAACTCTTAAGCCATTGGTAGACAAGTAACTGTGCATTCTTATTTAAGGCAAAGCTAGCTTTGGGTTTTGCAACTCATGACCCATCATATACCAACTCTATATTTTTATGGTGAAAAAAAAAAATATATCCATTATAGCCTTCATGTTGTCCTTTGTTTTTCCTTTCAAGTCCATAACAGTGTTAAAAATATTTTCAAACATGTTCTTTTCAATGTGCATGAAATCAAGGTTATGATAAAGGAGATTGATCTTCCAATAAGAAAGCTCTTAGAAAATACTTTATTTTACCTAATTGTGCGTCACACTAAAACCAGGAAACTTCTGCTTACCGGATTGAAAACCAAACATAATGTCATCGTACTGCGACACCACATCATACAATTCTTCACCTGATGGTAGTGACGGTACAACATCCCTTTCAACTCTACCAACAAAGAAGTCATTTTTATTTTTTTGTACTTGTGTTCCATTATCAAGAACTGCCGGTGGAAATAAAAAAAAGATGTTTTACCACTATTTTTTAATGTGAAGACCTTGTTATTTTTATACAGTATGAACATGTTAATTTTCCATGCATCCTTTTAACTAGATTCTCATAGTGTTAAAAAAAAACTTTCAAGCATTAAGTTTATACTTGATTTGGAAAGATAAAATTCAATTTTATTGCTTAAAATAAATTGAAACTTCAAGGACTAAATTTGAATGTGAAACAAATATGTAACCTTTTTAACTATTCATGAGGTATATTTTTTTTAAAAAGTTTTGATCCCCAAAGTTTTTTTTAATATGTATATATACTTGACCTCTGTTTGTTAAGGCTTTTATGTTTTGGTTCAATACTTCATTTTGTTCATGTTTCCATCCCTAAGCTTGAAAGAGAAGAGATAAATTTGCTAGAAAAAAGGGAGAAGAGAGAAAGTGGTTGGCTGGCCATATTCTAACGATAAAAAACCCGCTCTTAGTATCAATAGGTTCTATTTGAAAAGAGGAGCTCTATTATAGTGTTTCTTACTACTCATCTTGCTAGAAAAAGTATATTAGGGCTCAAGATTAGTTTTTGAACTGGGGTAAATGTTTGGTTTTCAAATTGATTAAAAGTTGTTTTGAAGATAAATATGAGTTTATCGAGATCTATAGGGGTTTCTCGAGATTTTTAGGTCAAAAAAGGATGAAAACAAGTTTTTTGAGTCTAAAGAGTTGCTACCCGATTTTCAGCTATTTTTTGGCCTCTTAAGGTGGCCAAAATGCAACCAGTTGACAAACATGTTATCAACCACTATAGAGTATAGACGACGTGTAGTATACCATTAGAGACCACACATCGTTTGTTTTGTTTTGTTTTTTTTTTTTTAAAATGGGTGAATGACGTGTCGTACTCTTATTTTAAGAAAAATAAAATAAGAAGGAGAAGCATGCGGACCTGGACTTGCAGCCCATGCACTTAGCCTTTGTACAATGGTCCAAACGCATATGCCCATCCAAGCCTAGTTGCTAACCCTGTTTTAGCTTTTATTTTTTAATATGTTTTTTTTTATTGTTTTTAATGAAAACTTATTAAAATATATTTAGAATATTATTTTATTTAATAACATTTAATTTTTATTTTAGTTTTAAATAAGTTTATAACATTTTTTTTTATAATATTAGAAAGCACTATTTTAGTACAACCCTTTATGATTATTATTTTTAAATTTAGTTTGGTGGCTTTCCTTTGCATGCCTTTTGTTCTTATCGTATAATTAAATAAAAAATAAGTTTTTTAATTATTAAACTCAACTATTCTATGACCTGAGTAGTTAGTTTGGTGGGTTAACTTTGGCTAACCCAGATCGATTCAAAATATTATTGTCTTGATTTTAAAAAAAAAAATTCAAAATGATAGCGTCTTGAAGACCTAGGTTAATCTAAAATACCGTTGTCTTAATACATGTTTTTTTTTTAAAATAAAATGATTTTATCTTGATTTTTTTTCAAGTCAAACAAAGTTTTGACTGGATGTAGCTTTTGAGCTTGCCAATTCGTTTGAATTAGTTTTTACGTGGTTTAATTTGAAATCCACGTCAATCAAGATGTTGGACTTAGGTTAATAATACTTCCAAATAGTCACTGACAACTACGCGTGAGTGCTTAACTATTCTTATGTCTTTTATATATTCAAATCAAAATTTATAATATTATTTTGTAATTAATTTTTTTTTATGATTATGAGAAGATGTCTAAAAAACATATATTCCAGTAAAAAAATGCAATAAATAAATAAATTAGAGCATGTTAAAATGATAAATAGGTTTTAATTAGAAAATATCTTTTTTTATCCTTATTTTGAATTGTCAAATTTTTTTTTTGTGTTTTTTTTTATTAAATGAATGACATAGAAATTTTTTTTTTTCCTAGAGACAAAAAGTATTAATAAGAAAATAAGGAATTATACTAGAAAATTATTTTTTTAATAAAATTTAAACTATTACTCTTTATATATATATATATATAATTATTTCCATATAAATAAATAAATAAATTAAAAATTGAAAACCTCCCCGAGATACAATATTAAATATTTTAATTAGCATCTAGCATCTACAACTTATTTTTAACATTTATTAATGTATAACATGGATCTATTTTGTTAAATAGAATTGTATTATACTAGAAAATGCTTTAACAATAAATGCAGATTCATTTTTTGTGTTTAATTTTTACCCGACCTGAGCACGTGCCAACAGGCTATTGATCCTCTTTGATAATAAAAATATTATATTTGTAATCAATCTAGATTCATTTAGTTGGCTGACAGATCCTCTTTCAAAAATTAAACAAATAAAAATGGAGATGCGGGGTATCGATCCCCGTACCTCTCGCATGCTAAGCGAGCGCTCTACCATCTGAGCTACATCCCCACAACATGCTTCGGTTTCCATATATACTTATTAATATATAATATTGGAGCACGCAGATGAACGCTATATGGTTATTCTTGTTCATCAATTAAACAAAACACAAAATCCTGCATGACAGTTACCAAAGCAAGCTTGAACCTGCCGTCTTTTCCTCTCTTATACCGATAAAACAAGAACAACATTAACAAGTTCAACTCTTTTCTTTAGCCAAATGTCTTCTTTTCTCTTCTTCTCCAGAATCACAAAGCACTTAGGAGTACTTTCATCGAACACTTGAAGGGCAGGAATACCGACCAAACTCCTACTTGCACCTCCATCTCCATTGACCGTTCCGCCCTCTATAATCCACCTGGTCCCATTAAAATTTTGCGGTGTTTTTTGAATTAGTTTTCTTTTTTACTCATTGGTTATTGTTGTTTTGTAGGACATTCTCATGAACCCACATCGGAGTCTGAGCTTGTCTAGCACCTTAACGGCATTAGCAAGGTGGCCCTCTAATTTATTTTTATTGTTTTTGAAATGGAGATACTCTGTTTGATTCAGATTTTACAATTAAATAGAGTTACGTTGATGGATTTATTAAAGACGTCCAGTTTCAAGATATAACAATATCAGGAAATGCTGTAGTTGGAACTTAGATACATGTGATTTTGAAACTCTTGGCAGAAACGGATGCTAAATTTCATAATGTTGTCAATGAAACTATGTTTTTGTGCTGATGTGCTTGAAAAAACCTTGATTGTAAGTTATGGATGGTTTTTCAGTTCCGAGGTGGCTCAATCTCAGTGGCAGAGTATATGGAAGAAGTTTTGATGAATCCTAAATTTGGGTTCTATATTAATCGAGATGTGTTTGGAGTAGAAAGAGATTTCATTACATCTCCTGAAGTAAGCCAGATGTTTGGTGAGGTAAATGAGTTATCGTTAAACTTTTGAATCTTGTCTGATTGAGTTCCATGGAACTTGGAAACCTTGTGTCATTTTTAAGGTCATCAAGGCGGTAAGGGAGCTATTGCATTGAAACAGCATTTGTACTTGTTAGATATTGGATTCTGGTCACCTCAATTGTCATTTTTTGGTGGGTTGCTGTCTGACAAAATAATTTCACTTTGACCGTTTCAATGTAAAGCCAGATGGTTGGTGTGTGGGCAATGTGCCTTTGGTAGCAAATGGGACAGCCATAAAAAGTTAACCTAGTTGAGCTGGGTGCAGGTCGAGGAACTCTGATGGCTGATCTTCTGCGTGTATGTTACCACAATTCTGATGATGCTAGTAAAATAAGATTGTGCTTTGAACTTTATTTGGTTGGTTTTCATTGAATAAGCGTTCCTTTTCCTTATAGGGTGCATCAAAATTTAAGAGCTTCACAGAATCGTTGCATGTACATATGGTAGAATGTAGTTCCATGTTACAGAAAACTCAGTAACACAACTTGTTTGGATGAAGATGATACCAGTGATGGTGTTGAGAAAAGGACTATCAGCATATTGGCAGCAGCACCTGTTTCGTGACATGCTTTGTTAGAGCAGGTTCCATCAAGATTTATGGAGTTGTCTTTTAAATTGCTTTTCCATGAAACCATATGTATCGGACCTGTATTGTTCAAATGGAATGAGTTCTCAATTTTAGTTCAGTTTCATATTTTATGGGATAATAGTTTATCTTCGTTTTCCAATGTTGTAAAGCTTACAACGACAATTTGCTTTTTCCCGGGTTACCATTGATGTTTGTTTGCGATGTTTCAGTGCCAACAATTATAATTGCCCATGAGTTTTCCCTGTTTAGTTTTCTAAAACATATGCAGAAATGATAAATTTAAATTTTTTTAATATTATATGTATTTTAGATTTTGAATATATAATTATTTCAAGGCTACGTTGTCACAAATTATAAATCGTCTATATATTCAGTCTCTAACAGTATAATTCATACGAATTACCAGTGAAAAGTCTGTTATATCTTTTTAGGAAAGAGAGATAGCATACCTTTTAGTGCTAGACCTTTTTATTTGTGTTTAGATGTTTTTGTACCGTTGTCTATCATCTAATGTATAAAAAAAGCCATAACATTATATTTATAGAAAAACCTAAAAACCTTATAGATAGTAAAATATCAATTTACTCCTTAAATAATATCACATATATTATTTTAAGATAATTTTAGAAATTTATTCAATCAAATCTCTACTTAATTTTTTATAGGTCTAGAATTGTAATCTCATGTATTAATTACATTCTAGTTTTCAATTTCTAAAATTTATTTACAATCAAGTTATACTTGATTAATCATCATATTTTAATTTTTGACCAATAGTTGTGTAACCTATTAAGTTTCTTAATAAGGTGACCCAAATATAAAGCATAATTCAAAATAAAATAAGATTAAATAAATTAAACAATTTAATTTATTATCAATTCAATAATTGATTGATTTATATTTAAAGATCAAGTACAATATGTAGCAAGCTATTATGATTTTTCAAATATTAAAAAAGTCAACTTGAAACCATTTAGAGTAAGAACATATTCTGACTGAGATTTTCTATCATCAACGTCTAATTGAATACTAGTATATGAATAACCATGAACTTCCAGTTCATATCCCTGATAGATCAGAAAAACATTCTTAGTTCTTTTAAAGTACTTAAAAATACTTTTAAATATCTTCTAATGACTTTTACTTGGATTAGATTGGTATCTACTTATTATGCTTAAAACATAAGATACATTTGATCTTGTACAATATTGCACGTGGGCGAGAGGCGTCAGGGGGGTTTGAAGGAGTCGCCACCTAGTTGTTCGGTTTAGGGTCGCTAGGAAACCTATGTATATTGGTTTTATTGGAGATTCAAAAGGTATGCGACTGATTGTAGCTAGAGAAGGTAGTAGCACTCCTAGCGCACCCTACTTGATGTAAGTTACTATGTGTTGTTTAATGTAGTTTATATGTTTTGATGATTTTCTGATTAATGGTCTATTTGTGGCTTAAGATTGAGATTTATTCGTGTGAATAAATCTGGTGTTAAGAATTTATTATGGGCTCGTATACCCAAATAAATTCTTATGAAAAAGGTTTTCAATAATTTGTATATTACAGTGAAAAATACTCCCAATTAAAATTGATGAATATTTAGAATAACTCTGAGAATTTTCTGGTCAACTCCTGATATTTAAATATCAGTTTCGCTTGGATGTTCAACATTTATACCAAATATTTAACCATTAATCCTTATAAATTAAAAATTTGGTGATTATTGGAATATTGGTCAAATTCTAATGGATTTAATAAATTGATTATTAAATCTAAGATGCATGATAAAAAATAAAAGATACCATGTATTTTTTTTTTCAGAAGATATGATTTGTTATTTTATTTTTGAGAGACTTGGTTATATGCAACACACAAAAACACTTTATATATATATATATATATATATATATATAGACTTTGTGGAATAAAAACTACACAAAAATTAAATAGGTCTTGCCAAACACATCCTTAAACAAAAAATTCAATAAAAAATAATCCAAACAAAGCCTAAAGACAAATCTGAAATTGTTTTTACCTGGTCAGGTGGACCCGACTAGGTTGACTCGATTGGGTTGACTCAGAAACAAACCAAAAAGAAAAACCAAAACTAAAACAAATCAAACTTCACAAAAACATAAAAAACTTAAAAATATTTAGACAAAACAGATCAAACGCATAAAAGACAAACAAAAATGAAGAACATCCATTGTCATTTCGTAAACGTAAACCTCAATCCAGACCAGCTCTCAAACAAAGAGGGGGTATGGTTTTGTTCGAAATCATGCATGGAACAAGAATCAAGGGTTTGTTTGCTTCAATGGTCAACAAATCAACATAATTTTACAAAAATAGGTTTCGATTCAAAACCAAAACCTAAGGATTAAAACCTACTATAATTGGTTATTGATGTATGAAACTCTTAGATTACTTATCAACAATGATAGACGAACTTGTATGAACTAGAATTTAAACCAAACAAGCTCTAAAACTCGTACATAACACAAGATTCAACAAATGAATCTTCCGAAACCTAGAAAAATCAACCAAGAATGTCCAAAAGGACAAAACAAGCCCAGAACGACCATTTTGAGCCTCTAAGACATGTTTTACTTATTTTCACAGACCACATTATCAACGATGAATATAATTGGAACCAAAGAAACAAAAAAACATAAATAAAACTCAAAAAATGCATTGATTTTCAATCTAAAAAACTAACAACTCAAAAACAAAAGACATGCTTGGACAAAATGATCAAAATCCAACTTTTGTCATCACTAAGGACCAAACCAGCAATTTAGAACCCAAAACTATCTTTCCATTAACAAAAAATAACCCTCTCTTGTTGCCATTTTTGGCATTCATCATATAATATAATGTGTAAAGGCAATCAATAACATGTTACAGTATTAAAAACTTTGCATTGAACATCAGAGATCAATCTAGCAGGCCTCGTGGACTCCACTTTCAAGGTTTGAAAGTGTATACCTTTAGCTTAGAAATCTTCAAATCTGAATGAAGTTTTTTAATATTGCCTTCCTTCTTCTTTATCTTCAGACCTCACCAGACAGAGCTGAAGCTTCAAAGTCCTTCTGGATTGAATTACTTGCACCTTAGCCAAAGTTTCTCTCTTCTTTTCTTTTTTGCTCTCCTTTTCCCTATTTGCTTTCTTCTTCGTTTGTTTCTGGATGCCCCTCCTTTTATAAGCGGATTTAGGTCTTCTAGATGGGTTGTTAGGGTTTTAACAAACTAAAATCTAGCTAGTTTTTCCACAAAACCAATGGTTTTGAATTCAGGTGGTTTTGTAAGAAACTTGGAGACCAAGGTGAGGTGTTGTGGTCTTTAGATCTAGGGAAAAAGGTTTTAAACTCTTGATAGGAATCCTCTAGGGTTTTTAAAAGGGAAAACATGAAAGAGTTAAGTGGTTTTCTACAAATGAGTGTCTCAGTCAAGGTTGGATTGGTTGATTACTTTTGTGGTTTTGCTGAGCAACTCCGACATCAACGTTACCTGAGACCACCTAGACTTAGTAGAGGGGGTGCACACCTTTCAATCGAATCCATTCTTGTTTGATTTGGAGGTATGTAACTCCATATTCAAACGTTTGAAAGTGTTCACTCAATCAGCTTGATAACTGAAACTGTGGTGCTGATTGATTAGGGACAATATGTTATAGAGATCAATGAAGAATATGGGACATAAACGTTTGATTTTAAAGACATGAGGTTGTAGATAGAGTGTTCTCAGTTAAATGGTGGTGGTTGCAGCCTCTAGAGTGGTCATAAACGTCACATTCATTCGCCTGAAAGTGCCTACCTGATCAACCAAAAATTGAAGAAGAAGATGCATAGTATCTTGAACGACGCTGTTTTGGCTAATCCTTATAGATTAGGTTTTCTTTATTTAAGATTTGACAATTTTCAATTTGATCCCTATTCTTCCAATTTCATTTAATTTTACCTTTAATTTCCTTCTAAACTCCTAATTTCATGCAATTGTATCCTTGCTAGATTCAATTGTCAGCCTTAAATTTGAGCGCCTTTTACAAGTTGATCCTTGGTTTCTGATTTGTTCAATTGGACCCCTAGATGACCATAAAACTTTCAATTTTGGTTGATTTGACCCCTGATTTCACCTGATTCAGTCCTTGATGTTGCGAATGTTTTTGCAAGTTGATCCTTGGTTCATGAATTATTCAATTAAGTCCCCAATTGCTCACCAGACTTTGAATTTGATGCAATTAAGCCTTTAATTTGACCAATTAAACTTTTCAAAATCCAATTTCGGTCCCCAAACTTGATTTGTTTCAATTAACATCAAAATTGACTTCTAAAAGTTGATTTTTCTTACGATTAAGAACTCAATAAATTTATTTAAACCTTTCAAAATTTCAATTGGGTCCTTAAACACCTAAATATGGCATTTTCACTAATGGACTCCTTTGTCAACCAAAATTTTTGGTTGCTACTTTGGATATTTTGGTCTATTAACTCTCACTTGGCGTTCCGGTCTTTCACGAATAAACTTGGGCAATCCTTTTAGGCTTGCTTTATATGTATTTTCTTGTATATATTTTATTTTTTTTCTCTATTTTTGGTTAAAATAAATAGCAGCATACATAGCATCACATATATAATGGATCAAGTATAGAGAATTCTCTTTCAATTTGTGTCCTAGGACTCATATTTAGAAGCATGTTTAAATCTATTAATTTTAACATTAATGAAAAATAATTTTTATGGCTTCTTTATTAAATATGGAATCAAATCTATTTATATGCAATGGTTTTAAATATTTGTAAGTTGGATCAATTTTTGATGATGTGACATTATATTTATTGTGTTTCTTATTTTATTTTTTGTGGAAAATCAAAAGAAACAAATATATTGAGTATAATTTTGACTGATGAGCATCCCAACGAAAAAGAATGATTCAAGCCCCACCTCCCATAAACGTTAAAGAATCCCTTTCTCCCGTCCTCGTGAGCCACTGGCTGAGTCGATGAAAGTGTGAGACAATGGAGTATAATTGCATCCCACTAAATAAAAAAGAGAGAGAACCCATAAGTTTCGTCCATTGATAAAAACTTCAGAGGGTTTAGTCCATTGACAATGGAGTATAATTGAGTCAATGAAAGTGTGAGACAATGGAGTATAATTGCATCCCAATAATTAATCCCATTCTCTCATCTTTACGAGCCACTAGCTGAGTCTATGAATCAAATGTTTGTCTGGGATTTATGTTATAAAACAAATAAACGAGAGGGAGAGAACAAGCTACCTATCATAAAGATAAAGGGGATAAGCATAAAGTTCTGGGCCAACCTCCAAACAACTAAAGATAAAGAAATTTTTAAAAAAGAGAAATTACAAAAGAAGGGGACTTTCAGGATTAAAAAAACAAGAAGATAACGTGCAGGAGGCCCTCCCTCTCCTAAATGATCAACCTCTATCTAGCCCTCTCAATTCAGAGCTTTTTCAACCAATAACCATACCTGTAACAACACTTTCAAAGCACAATGTCAAAAAGGAGAGAGAGGGAGAGGGAGAGAGAGAGAGAGAGAGATGAAGTTAAGCCGAAATCTTTCATGATAGCGGCGGTGTACTACACCACCTTTATAGGAAAGAAGAGGAGAGGGAGAAGCTCCTGATCTTCCAAAATACACGTGAGCCCTACGTACCGGCAAAAATAGTGGCAGGTGGAGCCTATAAGCCTCCACTACTGTAGTCATATCCAGTAGCTTTCAAGGGTTGTTTTTGGATCTTTCATACATTTTATAGCTTATTTTTATTAATTTTTAAAATGCTACTGATATTTATGAGTTTTGTGATGAAATTTTTGAAGTGTTGTGGTTTATCGTTACAATTTTGAGGACATGAAGCCACCACAAAAATTATTTTAAGGCCAAGCAAGATTTATATAAATATCCCATGATGGGGTTAGGATGAGTTGCAGTAGGTTATCCGAGATATAATTGTTTGATCTTAATGTAAAAATTATGTATGCTGACTGTGTATACATGTTTATTTGGTCTTGAAATTTATTTGATTTTGGTTGCATATTAATTGTTTTTCCTATCCAAAAATCAACATGGTATAAATAAACTATCATTGAGTATTATACATACTTAGATCTCGGTGAATGGACAATAGAACCATTTACCATTTAATACTTGTCTTTTATTTTTGATGTGAACAAAATATTTTCAAGTTATAATATTTTTTCTTGCAATTTATGTTATATATTAATGGTTTTATTATTTATAAATTAATCAAGGGGTATTATCCTTGAATGTTGCCAAAAGGATAGTAAAATTGTTTAACACATGATTTTATTGTATTTTCAAGATATTATATATTTTCTCTAATTTATATATTATATAAAAATCAACCTAATATAAATAAATAGTCACTGATCATTATCTTTAGATCTCGTTGAATGGATAATAAAATCACTTAATACACGATTTTATTTTCAACATGTATAAAATATTTTTAAGTTATGATATTTTTCATTGCAATCTATGTTGCATATTAATTATATTTATTTATAAAATCTCAACCTAGGATAAATGAACCATTACTTGATGTTATCCTAAGAGGTTGCCTAATAGGTAATAGGAATTGCAATCTATGTTGCATATTAATTATATTTATTTATAAAATCTCAACCTAGGATAAATGAACCATTACTTGATGTTATCCTAAGAGGTTGCCTAATAGGTAATAGGAGTGATTAATTTGTGACTCTTTATTTTGTAAATAAATATATATAACAAAGGGTTCCTTTTTGTGAATATGAACATGTGGGTTTTAGAATGTCTTTAGAAATAATCTTTTGAGCTTTTATTACAGCTATCCAGTTAATCACCTTCAATAAGAGAAGTCATATATAGTGACAACACTGCTTTTAAAATTATAAAAGTAATTATTTGTAAAACCTTATAATTATTTTTTCTAATCATAAATATTATTTGTAAATATTTATTTTTTATTTGAATTTGAATTTTCTATGTTTATATTGATGTGTGAGTGAATTTATTCTTGTATTCTTGTTTTTCGAACAATCCTTTTTTATACTACTTTTAAATTTGGGTTGGATACGATCCTATATAAGTCCATTAAGTGTTAATGAGAGTCTTCAGACCCATTTTAACCAATATAGTCTTGAACATGTTTATACCTATTAATGGCTCACCATCCTTACTGGTCTAATGCATGTCTTTTGTTAACGTGGAGATTAGACTATTTCCAGGTTCATGTTTAAAACCACTCCCTTAGTTTAGTTTAAAATTAACACATATACTAGTTTAAGCAAACTCTTAGTATTTATGCACATTAGATATTTTTATCATTAAAAACAAATGTGAAGCTAATTATCTTAGATAAGATGTATAATATGATTGTTATATTCTCTATTACATAACTAACTCATTATCTAGAATATCTGATGACCGATTAGAGTTTTCTAGTAACATAAAATTAGACAACGACTCATTTTTCTAATATTATCTTTTTTATATATGGTTCACTGAGATGTCCCTACAACACTACTATTAAATAAATCTTAATTATTGTTTTATTTTATGTTTTTATAAGTAGATAGATATGTTGTTGATTACCAATCTTTGACCCTAGGTTTAATTATTCCGTTGAGAGTTCCAAATTAATAATTAGCATTATAAAATATACTAAAGTTAAATCATTATCACAATTTAATTCCTAGGACAGTAACTAAGAGGTGTTGATAGTGCTAAGACTTTTTTTTAAGGGAAAAAAAGTTTTAGCGTGAACGAATACTCTAAATATTATTTTATATGGCTAAGTGGATCCTATCATTAATAATAACAGCCCAAAGAAAAAAAAAACAAAATCACATATCTTAAATGGATTTATTATAAGGATCTAAAAGAATATCACAACACACCAAGTAGAATTTCTCATATATAATATTTAAGATACGAGGATCCATACAAATAGAAATATTCTATTGGTTGTGTATTTGGTATTTCTTTTGGTTATTGTATAATAGAGAAAGACTTCAAGTGAGATGTGTATATGAATAATGTTAGAAATTTGTTTTAAAACATGATTAATGGATAAATTTGAGATCAAATTAAACATGGAATCCACTTACTTTTAAAACTTAACATGCAATAACATAATTAAAATAAATTATGTGTGAATGAGAAATTGATCTTAAAAAGCTCTTGGTTGTCATATTTTATAAAATCCAAAACCCTATATTGCTCATTGAAGGAATATAAGATTGTTTTAATAACTTGTATAGTAGGAAGCTAAAAATGAGCTTATAGAACACCAAAGTTTTTAGAAGAGAGAGACCTTAGGTAAAGTGGGCTTTGGGCTTAAACCCTACACACTAGTAGGTATTGAAGGCAAAATGAAAACAATTATGGTTATTATAAGAATTAATTTAGCATGAATTTTGGTTTCAAAACTCAATTTAAAAAGAGGTTGAAGGAAAGATGTTCAGAACATTTTGCAGCAACTCATTTGATTTATTCTTTATTGGTTCCTTAGCTTCTTTGACCTCTAGTTTTGCTTAGTTTTTAACCGTATTTTTTCTTTGTTCTAGAGTTTAGGTTCTAGTCATTTATAGAGTGATTGAGTTCATTATATTGGGTTTTCCGAAACATATAAACATATCAAAAACAATAATTTTAATTTTTTTTTCAAAGTCCAAAGGAACCTGTTAAATAATCAATGTAATTATCTTGGAACAAACATTTTGAATAATGTCTGGATTTAATCATTTTGATTATAGGATCAAAATGCCATTTGGATTATAAGATCAAACATTTTGAATTTGCCATTATTTATCTTGGAATCTTAAATTACTTTATTTGCATTGAAATGGTTCCAACCTCTCAATGTAAACATGTTGTTGAACTCTTAGAAAAGGAGGGCATGTATAACTATAAACTAGTGCAAACTCTTTTCTCTAGTAGCAACAAGCTTTCCAAGAGTTTAGGTTCCTTGTTGGCTGATAATACTCTATCTCTTCAAATTATTGATGCACTTTATCATGACATGCACGATATCGAATGGTGAGTCTACCTCTTGGATTGAAGGGAGTTTTATGCAAAATTGCTAAAAAACATACAACAAACCCAAAAATAATTTCAAAATGGTCCCTGAATTTTCTTATATTTTTTAGGATTTTTTAAAGGTTGTTTAGCTAAACATTAAAATGAGGATAAACTAAAACTAAAGGAAAGACACTAGGGTGTGTTTGGCAAACATACCCTTAGCTTAAAGGTTGGGATTGTTGGGACCGAGGCCCAAGCTCAGCTTGGTTTGGTTGGGCCTATAGACAACCCAAGAACTTTTTTTTTTTTTAAAAGTGGTCTGGACTCAGCCCAACCATACAGTTGGGCTGAAATGAAAGTCCAGGCCATCTTATTTTCTTTGTAGAACATGAATTAATTCATGTTTTGCATGCATTAAAAGCACATCATGTTGATGGGAGGAAGAAGAAAGAAAGAGGGTTATTTGGCCGAAATGGGAGTGTTGCTTGGCTAGTAGCACCGTGAGGATGTGGCCCTCGATGGAGATGTTGATACAAACTAAGTAAGGTTCGAATTTGATATTAAAATATCTGATATGATCTAAGTTAGAGAATGATGTGTTTGAATTTAGGACTAAATATCTGCCAAAAATATGCAAAATTTGGAGATTCGGGCGATATTGGGGAATTTTGGCATGAAGACTTTGTTTTTATTATCATATTTTATTTATTTATTTAATGTTGAATACTTATTTTTTAATTTGGGTTTCTTCTGGCCCATTAAACATTGTTTAGGGGTTTATTTTATTATTGGACTTATGTTAGTTGATTACTAGTTTAGACCCATTAGCTTGCAATAAAAAAAGGATCAATTAAGGTTAATTAGAGGAGACTATATTATGTTTTTTAGCTACAAATTTAAGTAGCAAGTTGAAGAATAAACATAAGTTTTCCTTTTATTTGTTTGTGGCAAAACACCCTTTCTTCATAGGGACAAAGATCATACACTAACTCATTGAAGATTAATTGGCTTCGTGACATCATTCGCATACTTAGAGTTCTTAGATACAAGGTTATCTTTAGGTCCAAGTCTTTTTTCAACACCTTTAGTTTTTAGTTACAAGGTTACCTCTGGGTCAAAGTTCTATCGAACCTGATTTTCGGCTTTTCGAGTTGTTATCTACTTCGTTAGGGGTTGCTTGACCACGTAATCAAGTGGTTCACATAAGTTAGGATCAAATCTAGGCTCTAAAAATTAGGTTATATCCTTTATTTTCTTTTAGTTATTTCCGACTTCTTTAGGTTTAGTTATCTTTGATTTGGTTTTTGATTATTTCATGTCTAGAGCTTAGTAGTTTGCTTCTAGGGTTCCGACTTTATTTTAATTTGTTACTGCATCAAAATATATTAGTGGTATAAAGAGTAAAAAAAAACAAAGAAAAAAAGGTCCAAAAGTCAATTTTATCGAATCGCACCCCGTATACAACTTGAGCTCATTTGGAGCTTTTTTTTATAGGAACTAAATTCAAGATTGGAACTTGTCGTAACAGGTATAATTTGCGTTAGTAATTCAAACTTATTTTGCTACTGTTATTTTTCAATTATGACAGTGTAATAACATCATAATCGATATATATAGGTTTCATTTAATTTTTTTTAATATAATCCTTGCATATTTTTTCTTTACGTCTTAAAAAACATTCATTTTTCATACAAATTTGTTTGTTACTCGCGAAATTGTAATCGTAGTTCATTTTTGCTTCTTTTCATATTTTTCTTGCTTGTTTTCATATTTTTCTTGCTTCTTGAGTCATATACATATATTTGGATACACTGCTACAACTGTTATATTTGGTGTTGATTTCAGTTCTGCAGGAGTCGAAGAAAGGTGAGATAAGAGGAAAAAGGCGTAGCAAGCATATTTGAGTGAAACATGAGAGGAGTGAAAAAAAGCAACCTTGCTTAGTTGTTAGGGACGAAAGGGAAGAGATCAGGCCTGGCCATCCCATCCTATTCTAACTCTTAATATCATAAGAGAAGAAAGCTACAAGGTAATCTCGGGTTACTGAAAAGTCATCCGACTGCTCGGTAATCAAATCAGAGAGATTTTGACTGCTTTCTCTTCTTCCAACCCTCTTGGACTGATCATCTTTATGGAACAAAATAAGCTTAGGAAGGAATCATTTCACTTTTTATGGGCCATTACTACTTCAATAAATGAGCAGATACTACTATTTTTGGGGTCATCAGAAAACAAAGAAATATCCGATTTCATAACATGAAAAGTTTTTTTTAGTTCTTTAAAAGAAAATCTGCTCAAATCACCATATCCTGACAACCATTGCTCAGTTACTTCGTTTAGAAATATATTACTGTTTAGGCTCACTTTATTGGGATTCTTTTATATTTCACAGACATAGTAGCCAACTCATAGAAAGAGCAGGGGCGCTAGCTTTGAAACAAGGTAAGAGGAAGAGGCTCTAACTCAATAATCATTGTTTTAAGATTTTAATTTAAAAGGTACAAACCATGAGGGAGTGAGCGAGGAATATATATTTGACATTTTTGGGCTTTAGATAATTATGAGACCCAAAAATCCACTCCACCTTCTTCTTCCATTCTAAATAAATTTCAGGAACATTCTTCCCCTGAAAAGCCGATATTTTCAGCTTAATTGTACCCAAATCTCAACCTAACTTAGAATTATGGTCCCGGTACCCATAATTACCCCTCTAGCCAAAATTATTACTATATCTTTCCCTATGTCCAAAACATTCTTCATGTTTCACAGACACATCTTTAAAATCAACACTAATCATGTCTGTGTTATCAGCCACAAACTCATCCATATTAGTGTTAACTTGCCTAACAACCCTCTTAAGATTAAATTCTCTCTACTCATGCCTAATTTGAACATTATCATGATCATTAACACATTGCTTCTCCAACCTATCCAACTTATCTCCAAATTTATTGGCTATTCGATTCATCCTATGATTCATATTGCATAATTGAGTTACAATATCATTGTCTCCTCTTTGTAGTACCATGTTGTTGCTATGTTAGATTGAGATTTTGGTATAATTAAGCTGAAAATACCAGTTTTTCATAGGAAAAATGTTCCTGAAATTTATTTAGAATGGAAGAACAAGGTGGAGTGGATATTTAGGTGTCACAATTATCTGAAGCCCAAGAATTTCAAGCTTATTGTGATTGCTTTTATTGATTATACCATTATATGGTTGGATCGGTTAGTGACAAATTGCAGGAGAAATTATGAGAGGCAAGTTGATACCTGAGAAAAGATGAAATCCCTTATAAGGAGGAGATTTGTGCCTAGCCATTATTATAGAGAATTGTATCAAAGGTTGCAGAGTTTGAGTCAAGTAGAAAGAGTGTTGATGAGTATTTCAATGAGATGAAACTTGCTATGATTCAAGCTAATGTTGAGGAGGATAGGGAGGCTACTATGGCTAGATTCATGAATGACTTTAATCATGATATAACTTATATTATGGAGTTGCATAATTATATAAAGTTGGGATGGTGCATATGGCCGTGAAAATGGAGAAACAACTTAAACAAAATGGTACCATTCAACAAATCCAATCATTAAACCCTTTGAAACCTTGGAAACCCAATCAGAAGGATAAGAGTAAAGGTGATCCATCACAACAGAAAGAATAGTGTAAGACTGAATTCCCTAGAGAGAAGAAAGACACATCGACCATTCTTAAAGGTAACAATGTTACTCTTACTTCTCGTAACTGTGACATTAAATGCTTTTGTTGTCTGGGTTTTGGTCATATTGCTTAACAATGTCCAAATAAAAAAGTCATGGTTATGAAAGTTAATAATGAGGTTGAGATTGTTAGGAAGATGAAGAGGAGAAGATGCCACCATTAGAGGATGTTAATGATGTTTGTGTTGAGTATTTGGTTGAGGGAGAGGCACTTGTGGTGAGGAGAGCATTAATTATGCATATCAAGGTGGATGATTCAGAAGGTTAGAGAGAGAATATATTCCACACGAGATACCATGTTCATAATAAGACATGTAGCTTAATTATAGATAGTGGTAGTTGCATTATTGTAGCTAGTACTGAATAGGTGAGAAAGTTGAACTTGTATGCTACCAAACATCCCTTACTGTAGAAATTACAGTGGTTAAATAATGATGGTGAAGTGAAAGTGAATAAGTAGGTTTTGGTTGCCTTTTCTATTGGTAAATATTATGATGAGGTGTTATATGATGTTGTGCCAATGCAAGCTAGTCACTTGTTGCTTGGTAAACAATGATAGTATGATAGGAGAGTTATGCATGATGGAGTGACAAATAAGTATTCCTTTAAGATGAATGAAAGACCTATAACTCTTGTATCTTTGACATCTAACTAAAATTGAAGAATAAGAAGATGGTTGAAAATGATAACTTGTATATTAGGAGGACCTTATTTGCTAACAAGGTTCTTCTTGGTTTTGCTAAAAAGATGTACTTTTTGGGACATATATGGAGCTACAGGTGGCTTTTTGCTGCAATTCAAGTTGGAATGGAAACTTGACATCTCAATCTTTCCAGCCATATATGTCAGGCTCAGTAATTCATCTAGATGAGAGAGAACAATATGTTTGAATTCAGGTATGAAAATTCACCAAGAATGTGCGAAAATTAGAGATTAAGACTACATTAAGGAATTTTGGCATGAAAAATTTATTTTTATTATCCTATTTTTTTTATTTTTTATTTTTAAATAATTAGTTTTTTAATTTGGGTTTGTTTTTGTCCTATTAAACATTGTTTAAGAGTTTATTTTATTATTGGACTTATGTTAGTTGATTACTAGTTTAGGCCCTTTAGCTTGCAATCCGAAGGGAGTCTATTAGGATTAGTTAGAGGAAACTATATTATGTTTTTTTAGCTGCATATTTGAGCAACAAGTTAGAGAAAAAATGAGAGTTTTTCTTCTGTATGTTTATTGCAAAACAACCTTTCTTTATAGGGACAAAGATCGTACATTGACTTATCAAAGATTAACTGGCTATGGGGTGTCACTTACATACTTAGGGTTTTTAGATACATTATTATCTATAGGTTCAAGTTTTTTTCCAATACCTTTGGTTCTTAGGTACAGGGTTACCTCTTGATTAAGGTTCTATCAAACCTAATTTTTAGCTTATCTATAGGTCCAAGTCTTTTTCCAATACCTTTGGTTCTTAGGTACAGGGTTACCTCTTGATTAAGGTTCTATCAAACCTAATTTTTAGCTTTTCGGGTTGTTATTTACTTGGTGTTTGCTTGACCACGTGGTTAAGAGGTTCATATTAGATGTTGGTGGAGTTAGCTGGTCTAGGAGGAAGTTCCTCTATTGTTGCTATTGTTCACAGTTAAAATGGAGGAGAGGGGTTGGTTGTCGTTGGTGCTTCGACCAAGAGGGGGAAGCTGCTGGTGTGGTGTTCGTTGCTGCTTACGAGGATTGGCCTTGCTGCTATTTTTTTATGGCTATTGGATGTTATAGAAGGAGATGTGGAGGTTGTGTACAACTCATGATGCACCTAAAAAAGAAAGGAGGTTGTCTTTCGTTGATGACTGAAGGTGTTGATGATGCAGAATATGGTGTAAAGAGATGACATTGCTGGGAAGAGGAGCTTCCACCGCTGCTATCAAGAGAAGCTGAGAGATTGTGCTAAGAAAGGTTGAGCTATTGTGTCAATCCAAAAAAAGGTGGTATGTTTTAATGTTTTTTTTAAGGAGATGGGGGTTAGTTAGTTTGTTATTTCTGCTGGTAGTAAGAAAATAGGAGAGATAAGGTTGCACCATCTTTGGAAAATGAACAATCCATTCCTTTTTTTTTGGTTGAAAATGAGTGAGTGAAATAGGGGAGAGAGAGTTGTTGTCTCATGGGTTTTTGGTTCAAATTTTATGTGTGTGTGATGAGTTAGGGAGAGAGCATGGCCATGAGTGAGTAGAGAGCTGGTAATAGTGATGAGGATGGGTGTATGTGGGTGATTTTTTGCTCCAACTAATTCTCCCCTAAAATTCCTCCCCCTCTTGTGCGTGTATTCCCCTTTTGTGTGTGTATAACCATCTATTTATAGATAAAAAGATTATCTTTTTCCTCTCAATTTCTTGGTCTCTAAGCAAATTTGGTGACTAAGCAACTCAAAATCACTTTGGTCCTTTATTTTTCTTCCTTTGCATTTTTAGTCCTCTCGTCCATATATTTTTTATTTTCCTTATTTTTTATATTTTGATATTTTTGAAAAAGGCAACGTCAACGTTGACTCAATGAGAAAAATAAACAAATGATTTTGAAATGAACATGTTAGTAGCTGTAAGCATTGAAAATAAATTTTTGAATTCTTTTGAAAAGACGTTAGCTTTTGTTGTGAACAAGTATTGGTAATTTATGTATGGCCCAACAAAGGATATTAGATGGTGGTGAAGGGTATTTTATAACATGTTAAACATATTGCAAGTCATGATTGCATTTGTAGAAACACTTTCATTTATTTCTACAAGTTTATATTGACTTTGAATGGACAAGAAAGTTGGATGGTAGAATATCCATAGGAGGTTATACTATTTAATTAGAAGACAACTTAGTTTCCTAAAGGTCAAATTAGTGTAGACTAGCTAAATTCTTTGATGGATGCAACTGTTTGATTAATATGTACAGACTTTCTCATGTAAAAGTTAATGGTTTCTATTTCAAAGGCTCCATTTCTTTGGGTGACAATATTGATGTTACCTATCGCGGGGAGTGAGTGGGGTCGTCGAGTGACGACGATATCTACCTCCTGAGAGTGTGTTGGAAAGGAAATGATTTTGAGTTTAATCATAAAATTATGATTATAAGGTTCAGGAGTTGCAACCTAGTATTATGGATGGTTACTTGGAAACCTATGGTCTGCGAAAGTCCTGGTATGGGATTGGTTGTGCAAGGGGAAGACGCACCACCCCTAGTGCACCCTACCTGAGGTAAGCTACATGTTGTTCGATTGTTTTTGTAGATCAAGTTTTTATTCATTAGTCTCGTCTAAGGTTCAAGATAGATCTCCCTTCATGAGAAAATTTCTATCTTATCGAGTTAAATCCTAACCGTTAAAAAATCTAAATTTTAACATCATATTTATTTTGCGCTTTGTATCTTTAATATCTCAGGGTATTAAATATTATATCCTTAAATATTAAAGTCTACAACTAAATCTCAACGCTTTAAATATAAAGTGAAAAAAATGATTAGTGAAGGATTTTTGATATTTTGATCAAATTCTAATGGATAATTATAAATCGGTTATGATATTCATTTTACATTTTAAAACATGAGAAAGATGCATTTGTTTTTTAAATATGCTTGAAAAACTTTTATGATTTGACCGTATGCACGAAAACAAAACATTTTTTTTCTTTTTTAAGAGGAAATTAATTTAATTTTTTTTTGAATTTTCAAATTTTTTTGAAAATTTTCAGAGAAAACCAGGTATTTTAATACCAGATCTATATTATTATGCAAAATTGTTGGAAAAATATGTGAGAAAATCACAAATATTTTGAAATGATCCTTGAATTGTTTTTGATTTTTTTATATATTATTATTATTATTATTATTATTATTAAATATAAATTGGGCTAGACTCGGCCCAACCATCCAGGCTTGGCAGAAACGGGTTTAGCTCAACTCAGTCGAGTTGGTCCGACTGGCGGCCTAACAAACCCATTTTCTTCTGTTTTTTGGTGGGCTAAACCCGACCTAGCTATCTAGGCTGGGCCAGAACGGGTCTAGCCCACAGCCCAAATAGTTGTTGGCCCGACCCAGTAAGCATGTTAATTATATTTGTTGCATGAAAAATGAATTTTGCTTGTAACAGTTGTAGAAGCAACAAGAATAAGAAGAAGAAGAAGAAGAAGAAGAAGAATAAAAAAAAAGAGAGTTACTTGGGTTAGGGAGTGTTGCTGGTGGTCTGGCTGGTCGTGATGGGAGGCTAACGTGAGGTTAGTGGAGGAGTTGACGGCTGTTTTCGGTTGTTGGAGCAGAAGAAAACCATGGTTGAGAGGAAGAAGGAAAGATTGACGGTAGTGGTTTCTATCACCGATGAGGAGATGGGTTGTGGAGGAGGTTGTGTTGTAGTTGTTCACGATGGTTTTGAGGTTGTGGTGGCTGAAAAGACGGCGAGAAGAGAGAAAAAGAGAGAGAATTAAGTCAAATTGGCCTATTAAAAATCTAATTTTATCTTCGGACTTCATTTTTATGCATATTTGTTCAATAATGATTTAATTTGACCTTAAATCTACATTGTCTTTTCAGTTTTGGGTATAATAGGGGTACAATTATGCTCTCGATTCCATTTGAAATTGCAGCTTGATCTTCCTTTTTATTTGAAATCCTCCTAGCTTATTTTTACCAAAATACTAGTCTTCTTGCTGTTATTATTTATTTTTTTTGATTTTTTTTAACAAAAAGAAGATGAATTTGGGGAATAACCCAGAAATGAGTTATGACACTACCTATCTTAATTACAACCCGATGTTTCATGCATGTACTAAACATATATAAATCAATTTATTTTTTTTGTATATGACAAGGTTGCTATAACAGATCTTGAGTTTTAATATATTAGCACCACAAATCAAGTTGCTAATGTGTTTACTAAAGCTCTCACAGTTTCTAATCTTAAAAGACAAGTTCTATAATCTTGCAATGCCCATGAGCTTGTAGGGGAATGATAAGGAAATTGAGAGAAAGTTGATTTTCCATGCAGTTAGATATTAAAACTTACAATTATGATACACTTTTGTATAGACTTGTTGTAATACACATTGATATATATATATATATATATATATATATATATATATATATATATATATGTGTGTGTGTGTGTGTGTGTGTGTGTGTGTGTGTGTGTGTGGGGTGA
>Ga0307518_10000358_pt1 | contig 34642 bp, 43 predicted proteins | sample 25_EM_MG_FD_203889 | JGI IMG/M metagenome (GOLD analysis project Ga0307518, IMG submission 203889) | Populus trichocarpa ectomycorrhiza microbial communities from riparian zone in the Pacific Northwest, United States - 25_EM | ecosystem: Host-associated > Plants > Roots > Unclassified | place... | reverse complement strand
ATATGGGTAGGATGGTAAGGATGAGATATGGGATATTTGATAACGTAGTTAGCGCTGTTTCCGTGAACTGTTCTGCTTGCCTAATAGCTAAGAGCCGACGGGGCTCATAACCTGTGGTGAATATGTGTGAGATATACGTCCATGGGACGCAGTAGAAGCTTAGCTAGGCTCAGATGAACACGGATGGGGCCAAGCAGTGGACTGTATTCCCCTATTCTACTCAAGCTATATATATATTGGTACAAGTCTATGGGGATGGGGTGATCGCGCCCAATAACGGTCGCTGCTGTGGCTGGCGCCGGCTTGTGGCTATGCCAGCCTCAACATGTACTACCCAGGCTGTGCCACTGGACTGTGAGAGGCCATGACCTATGTACCATGGCCTGAGGAGAACCCGGCTGAGAGACAAGTTCTGTTGCGAATGGTTTGAGTTGTAAGACCTACGTGTGATTGTTGTGTTGGCCAGGTACGTACACGTCTACCATAAATGGCAAATGTCCACTTGGCGTTGTCCATAAAAGGCAAGTGCTGTAGTTGGCCCTGGCGTCTGAGCCTCTGAGGTGTCCGACGCCCGCTTTTTCTTTCTTGCAACTGTCGTTCGTTTTTCCGTCCTTCACTTGGGCCACCCCTCCCTGTTGCGCCCCGCATGCAGCTGCACGCACTCGTCGCTCTTTTAACGCTCATCGGTACCGCCAGCGCCAACGACCGCCATGTCCTTCTCGCGAAGAAAGCTTTCAACGTCGCAAGGGCACCCTCGTCGTCGGCCTCCACCACAACAGCCACATCGACTACTACCACATTCTCCTCCTCCGGATCTGTCCCCGCCTCAGCTGGCACAACTACTTCTGCTCCCAGCACCCCCCAACAACCCATTGGAACTAGCATCCCACCGTTGAGTCAGATTACCTCGGGCATGCCATCCCAGTCCACTCTAGCACCGACTAAGACCTTCTCCGCCGGTGCAACGCCCCCCATTTCTGGCGCGCCTGCCTTGCCTACGCCATGTAAGGCTTATAATTATGTCTGCGACCGTTTCACTCATCTGTCTGCTCCAGTTGTCTTCCACTCTGCCGACTGGCCTCCTCAGGATCAGGTTGCACCCACCAGTGCGTTCTCAACCTCTACCATTCGTGCCCACTGATATCCAATCTGTTTTCCCAATCAGACTCTGAAGAGGTGACAGAATGGATGAAAGAGCTCGATGGCTTCTACATTCCCGACATTTCACCTACTGCCGATGGTACTTGTGTTGGTGATCCCGTTGCAGCTTCAAATGCCGCCAGCCGTGGCTGGTGGACTTGCGGCGGTTATACCCGTGTTACCGACATCGTAGCTTGTCCGGACAAGTTAACCTGGGGTGTTAGGTACGTTATCCTTGACATTGTTGTGTAGGCTTCTGAATCCTTTCTCCCGCAGTTTCGATGACGGTCCTGGATTCTATAGTGAGTTTCATTGTTTTCTTAGCTTTGATACGGAGTTGCTAACAACAGTCCTTTTATAGCTCAGTGCGTAGACACGGTCGTAAATGATGACTAATCCTGACTTGGTACTGGCAGACAATTGCTTAATTTCTTAACGTCGCAAAACTTAACTTCTACCTTCTTCGTGGTCGGTTCGCGTGTTATAGAGCGGCCTCAAGTGCTTATTGAGGAATACATGGCTGGCCACGAAATTGCTGTTCATACTTGGTCGCATAGAGTCTGTCTTGTCTTTTCCTTGTCTGTTTAATCTCCTTTGACGATGTCATCCCTTAGCCGCTCACCAAGCTTACCACCGAGCAAGTCGTCGCAGAGTTAGGTTGGACGCGGAAGGCCATCAAGGCCGTCCTTGGGGTCACTCCCACCTTGATGCGTCCTCCTTATGGTGACATTGATGACCGTGTTCGTGCTATCTCCCTCGCCATGGGTATGGTTCCCGTCATCTGGACCCGCACTCCTTCTGGCGCCACGTTCGATACCAATGGTGAAAATTTTATTCAACACAGCTGTGTACAGATTACTCATGTCATTCTCCACAGACTGGAAGGTCCCTGGTGGTGTTGTGACTGGTCCACAATCCTTTGCCACCTTCCAGGCTATCCTTACCAATGCCACCACCCTTGACACTGGGTAAAGTTCTTCGTCCTTGCATCAATCCTATCAGCTGTTGACCATGTCTAGCTTCATCGTTTTGGAGCATGACCTATACCCTCAAACTGTCGACCTCGCTATTGGTTATACCCTACCTGCGGCCATGAGCTTTACTCCTCACCTCACTGTCTGTCCCCTTCCCAGATTCTGCATTCCACTTACTCACCTACTTTTATCGATTTTCATCTTAGATGGACTCCATTGGCCACTGCAGTCATATCCCATCCACGAACCTATATCGCGAGACAAACCAGAACACAAGCTTCCCCTATCCGAACAGCACGAGCGGTGATTCGTCTGTTCCAAGTGGGTCGGGTGGCCAGTCTTCTCAGAGCAGCGGGAGCATCTCCGTTACGAACATGGATAGAATCCCAATGTCAATCGCTGTTGCTGCCGCGTTTGCCGCACTTGGCTCCCTGTTATTGTAGAAAGAAGTGACACGGATGGTAGCTAACGGTTATACGAATTTATTGATCCTAGTAATCGATCTTACTCGACGTCGGAGGGACGGCATCTGCGTTTACTCGCATCTCATACCAGATCACAGTACTGCTGCTAACCCCAACCCATCTCACCCTGAATGCGAACAGATTACCTATTTTTTTCCTCTCACCAGCGGATGCTTTTCTTCCTTGCTTACTAGATAAGCCGTTCTCTTTTATTTTGTATTTCGTAAAACTTAGTTTGAAGATGACTGCTTTTCTCCCATATCTCGTCTGCTCCCGATATTTCATATGTAGTTAATAAAAAAACCTGATCTCTAATTCAATCCCCAGGACAGTGACTCTTCCAAGGAAGTTGTCAAGTTCGTAACTTGCAGTAGAAGCTCACTTTCGGGGCCACCCTTGAAAGCTTGATAGCCGAAAGCTTCTGCATACCTGCTGCTATTCCGCACAGCTGTGACTAATGCCTGCAAATGCTTATTCCCATTTGCCGTATGATTGCATTGACATTTGATGCTATGGTTTCAGCACGCGCATGACGGCATGTCCCTCAAAGCCTCCAATGTCGCCTCCATGAACTTTGCCCACCATTCAGCTACCCGTTCTCCGTACATATTTCCGTGGGATGTTATCAGTGAGTGCTTGTTTACTGCCCCAAAGAATACATCTGCGACGTCCTTGACATTCGTGAGGGAAGGAGCCCTACGAATCGTGGTACTTACACGGATACTAGCAGAAGCGCAGGAAAGCATCTAGTGTCTTGCTACTCTCCGAGACACGCACGACAGGTAGGCCATCGCTTGTCTCCTTGTCTCCATTTTCCCCTTCAGGGCCCGGGAGCTGTGGGAGACCAACAAGGGTTTGGAAAGATGGAGGCTGCATACTGAGGAAGTTTTCAATTGTACATCCTGCTAAAATCGATGGTGTCCGAGGAGCCCAAGATCACATCTGCTTAGGGGTGATCAGAAAGGAGGGCGGCATAGTATGACGGGGATATGGGAGAGGCGGACGTGACTATGCTAGAACCTCGGGACTTCTTTTAGGAGGTAATAGCCGGAATAGCTCGAGGATAGTACACTGAACCACTCCCACTTAGGAGACAATGGTATGAAAGGGGACCCATGCTGTTGGTAACCATGATGGATGCCCATCTTGTTTACAAGCGACGGCGTATGTAATTACTAACTGTGGACTGATGAACAGGCATCTCCCTGTTGTTTCACTCGTCCTTCAATATTGTGGAAGTCACCGTTATCACACCAAACGACAAAGCAGTAAAGTGGAGAAGGTAACATGGGGGCACCATTAAAACAAGGACAAAGCAACAGATGTATCTGACATAAGGCAGTCAACATACAATTTGAATGTGACAAGGTGAAGCGTCAGGAACAGAAGACAGAAGAGTAACACGAGTAAGAAAGGATGACGCCAGAGATACTTCGATGTATGGGCCAGCATGAACAATTAGGAGAGAAGGCAGTGACAGGAATGCCGCGTTCCTTACACTTGCAGGTCGTTAAAACCTCAGCTGTAACTTGATCTGCGACAACGATGCAGTGGTTGACAACTCGCAAATGGGATGGAGCTCACCTTTGCGGTTACCTCCTCTATTTTGTTTGTAAAGAGTGTCACGAACTCTTGGATGCCTCCTGATACCGCGGGTGAACAGCGTGAGCACTGGCCCTGATATTGTGCACGAAATTTTCGTATGGCCTCTTCAGCCCCCTTCTCTACGGTTTGAGCACATGGCCTGTCCCTGATTTCCATGAATGTATTATCCATGAACTCTACCCACCACGAGGCTACGTCGTTCCCAAAAAGCTGATACTTGCTTGAACGTGAAGGAGACCCGGAGTGAGGCAACCCGCACCCAAACAACCAGCTGATGGCACCGAACTGTTGGTAGTGATTTTGAATCCAAACTAGGTTGCTCTGAAGCACTAGAACGGCATTTGCACAGTGTTTGTGATAAGTAAGTAGCCCGAGAAGGTCGGTAGATGAAATGAAATGGATTCCCTCAAACCTTGCTGGAATGAGTGGCTCTCTGAGTGAATACTTCGCCGCTAGCACACATTGCTCGCGCAGATCAGCCCGACGGGCCACAGCAAAGCAAGACAAAGAGTCGACCTCCAGAATCTTGGGAATAAACAGCGCCTTGCAAACTATCCTCTCAATCGCATCTAGGGAATACTTTTTAGCAGCCTCCAGTATTTCAGTCGCAAACATGAAACCATCAAGGGAGGGATCCTCTGCCAAGGTAGACGGATAGCAGAACCGAAGGAGAGCATCTAACGTCTTGCTACCCTCCGAGACGGTCACGACGGGTAATCCATCCTTGGTCTCCTCATCTGGATCGACCCCTTCAGAAGGCTGTGGAAGACTAAACATGGTTTCGAAAACTGGGGACGCAAGGGAGAGGAAGAGCTTGAACACCCGAAAGTCGATATTATCAGAGGAGCGCAAGATAATATCTGCTTGTGGATGATCAAAGGGGGATGCAGCATATGGAAAGGTAGCGGGAGAGGCAGACATGGCTTCGTGTTAGAATCTATCGGGTTGAGTGCATCATCAAGAGTGCGCTCTTACAGAGGGGAGGACACAAACCTAGGTGGTTCCAATGAGCGGATGCCGGTAACCATCATAGGTGCCCACCTTTTATACCACAAGCAACGGGTGAACGGATACGCATCCCCATTATTCCGCTCGTCTATAGAGCTGAACCTCTCGGATTTCCGATGCGAAAATAGCTGCAGACGATTTAGTAAAGACCCGCCCAACCTTTCAGTTTTTACGTTCGCAGTTCCGATGGACGAATTCCTCAGGTGTAAGGGTGGCCCTTGGGATGCCGATGCCGTTCAAGTTTGAAGCATTCCTGATCCTGAGAAGAAAGGCTTGCCACCACCCCTCCGTTATTCCGCCTGGCCTTCGATGTGTTCACGATGCGGCCCTGCGAGCCGAAGATCTGCGGCTTCCTTAGCAGATATTGTGCACCAATAACCAACCCCATTCTCCATTTTTTACATCCGGCCCTACCAGTGTTTATATACGGAGTAACTTACCAGGAAATGGCTCGATCAGGCTCCTTCTCACCTGACGCGTGCCAGGCGACCTGCTAGTAAGCAGTAGTTATGGAAAGTTTCGAGGAGTTATACACGAATTGAAACCCACCAACCTTGAGTAAATGATATACGTGCACACAGTCCGCGCAGGGGTGTTCCTCAAGGTCCCGAGACAAGCTCACCGCTGTATTCAGTCCCAACACGATCGGATGGCGAGTCTCGCCACGTCCAACCCCTGAATGGATTGATTGAGAGCCTTAGTGATCGACAAGTAGAACCGTTCGTGAACAGCGATGATAGTGTCCCTTAAAGCAAGAGATCCCACTGCCAGAAGTACGGCCCATGCCCAGCTCCGGCGGGAAAAAAAGTTAAGGCGGTCGGTGTAATCCTCAGTCAGCAACGACCGGCTGGTGGAGTGAATGCTTCGCTATGAGCCGCAGTACTCCTTCAAACCAGCCCGATATGTGATAGCAACACGGTGTAAGGGATAGAGCTCACAAATCAACTTTGTGACGGAGTCAAGAGAGTGCTTGTTTGCGTCTCGAACACATCTGTTGCAACATCCTTGAAATCTGCGAGGGAAGGAATCCTGTCGTGGTACACGGATAGCAGAAGCGCATGATAGCATGTGAAGTTGTGTTACTCTCCGAGACGCGTACGACGGGCCGCTGTAGTCGGAACGACTATCTTCCTCTAACTTAGAGTCGGGCTTTGGGAGACTAGCTGTAGTCTGTTCATCACTTATTTCCAGTTGTTTCGTCTCCATTTTCACCTTCAGGGCCCGGGAGCTGTGGCCCGTGGGAGACCGACAAGAGTAAATTTTTGTACTAATCTGAAATCAATGTTGTCCGAGGAGTGTAAGATCACATCTGCTTCCGGATGATCAGAAAGGAGGGAAACATAGTATGACTGGGATATAGGAGGGGCAGACATGACGTCGTTATTCTTATGAGTGAGGTGATATGGTGAATACTCGACATGGTATCTTTTGTTGTGAAGCGATGCTACTAGAACCTGTCTTATAGGAGGTAATAGAGCGCTGCCAGGTTAGCTGGATCCCCTTAGCGGGAAATGGTACGAAACGGGAAGCTGTTGGTGACCATGATAGATGCCCATCATTTTTGCAAGCGAGGGCGTATGTGTTGTTTCACTCGTCCTTCAACAATATTGTGGAGGTCACTGTTATCACATCAAACGACAAAGCAGTAAAGTGCGGGGGGTAAACGTTAAACATGGGTGCATCAATAAAACAACTTGACATATCTGAGCATCAGGCAGTCGATATACAATGTAACGAGATGAAATGTCAGGAACAGAAGACAGAAGAGTAACGTGAGTAAGAAAGGAAGAAGACAATATTGTAAAGTTGCGTGAAAGAATTACACCAGAGATATTTTGATGTACGGACCGCGCTCCTCACACAAGAAGGTCGTTAAAAGCTCAGCTCTAACTGAATCTGTGACAATAATATAGTTTTATTTAGTGGTTAACAACTCGCAAATGGGACGGGACTCACCTTGGCAGTTACCTCCTCCATTTGGTTTGTAAAGAGTGTCACGAATTCTTTGATGCCTCCTGATACCACGGGTGAGCAGCGGGAGCACTGATATTGTGCACGAAATTTTCGTATGGCCTCTTCAGCTCCCTTCTCTACGGTTTGAGCGCATGGCCTGTCTCTGATTTCCATGAATGTTTCATTCATGAAGTCTTCCCACCACAAGGCTACCTGACCTTTAAAAGGCCGATACTTGGTTGAACGTAAAGAAGGCACGCAGTCCCCACACCCAAACATCCAGCTAATGGCACTGGACCGTTGGTAGTGATTTTCAATCCAACCTAGGTTGCTCTGGAGCGCTAGAACGGCATTTGCACAGTTTTTGTGATAGGTAAGTAGCGCAAGAAGGTCGGTAGAGGAAATGAACTGGATTCCCTCAAACCTTGCTGGAATGAGTGGCTCTCTCAGCGAATACTTCGCCGCTAGCGCACATTGCTCGTGCAGATCAGCCCGACGGGCCACGACAAAGCAGGGTAAGGAGTCGACCTCCAAGATCTTGGGAATAAACAGCGCCTTGCAAACTATCCTCTCAATTGCGTCTAGGGAATACTTTTTAGCAGCCTCGAGTATTTCACTCGCAAACATGAAACCATCAAGGGAGGGATCCTCTGCCAAGGTAGACGGATAGCAGAACCGAAGGAGAGCATCTAGCGTCTTGCTACCCTCCGAGACGGACACGACAGGCAATCCATCCTTGGTCTCCTCATCTGGATCGGCCCCTTCAGAAGGCTGTGGAAGACCAAACATGGTTTCGAAAACCGGTGACGCAAGGGAGAGGAAGAGCTTGAACACCCGGAAGTCGATATTATCGGAGGAGCGCAAGATGACATCTGCTTGTGAATGATCAAAAGGGGATGCAGCTGAAAGGGTGGCGTGAGAGGCAGACATGGCTTCGTGTTAGAATCTATCGGGTTGAGTGCATCAGGAGTGCACTCTTACAGAGGGGAGGGTACAGACCTAGGTCGTGGTTCCAATGAGCGGATGCCAGTAACCATCACAGGTGCCCACCTTTTATACAAGCAACGGGGTGAAGGAATACGCACTCCCATCATTCCGCTCGTCTATAGAGCTGAACCTCTCGGATTGCCGATGCGGAAATATCTACAGACAATTTAGTAAAGACCCGCCCAATCTTTCAGTTTTTACGTTGGCAGTTCCGACGGACGAGTCCCTTGGGTGTAAGGGTGGCCCTTGGGATGCCGATGCCGTTCAAGTTTGAAGCATTCCTGATCCTGAGGAAAGCCTTGCCACTACCCCTCCGTTATTCCGCCTGTCCTTCGATATGTATATGCGATTCCACGATGCGGCCCCGGTGATCTGCGATTTCCTTAGCGGATAATGTCCAACCCCAGTCTCCATTTTTTATATACATCCGGCCTTCCTTTACGGAGTATCATTCCAGGCAATGGCTCGATGAGGCTCCTTCTCACCTGACGCGTGGGCGAACTTTTAGTAAATGGTAGTTATGGAAGGTTTCGAGCAAATTCAAATCCCACAGACCTTGAGTAAATGCTACACGTGCACACAATCCGCGCAAGACTTAACGGCGTTCCTCAAGGTTCCGAAACAAGCTCACCGCTGTGTTCAATCCCAGCACGATCGGATGGCGGGTCTCGCCTTAATGAATTGATTGAAAGCCTTAGTGACGATTTGGCCGCGATAAGTAGAACCGTTCGTGGACAGTGATATATTGATCCAATTTCAGGATGAGCCAGCCACGTTGGAAATGCTCGCTGCTGAAATGAATTGGACATGCAGTATATCTCCCGCGGACCGTCTAGTGATACACCAATGTTGCCCACCCATGTTGTGGCCCACACGGTGGTTTTTCTTATGCGGGAGCAAGAGGTCTCTACAGACTGTGGCAAGTTAGAAACATCTGACACCGGAGACCTGTAAGTACCTACTCGCATAAAGCTTGTGTGGCAGTTGGTTTTCAGGCGTTGTAGGTACTACACAACCGAAATGTGACATTTAGCGATCTCCTTATTCATATTTAATGTATATCATTACAACGAGCAGCTAGACTTCAAATGGGAACACGTATGGAGGCGTCAAAGAGATCTGACAGATTACAGTGAAAGTCAGGTATGTAAATGTAATGGACATGGACGTACCACAACTCCTGCGTCGACCTTACTCTTGAGTGCAGGCCAGTCGACTTCATTTATCCAAGCCAAGTCCATCTTAGATCGACGTCGAATAAATTGACAATGGTGAGGGGATGCGTCGGGCCGAGAACGGATCCATATCGAGATGCTGTCCTGGCTGTCGAATATATAGTAGGTGTTGCAAGCTAAGAGGTCTTCTAGGGGTTTGTCTACGGGAATGAATGCTTCGTGATATATCTGCCCTTCTTGAGGTCTGAGGATGTTAATTGTGTATGTTATTCTGGAGTGATCATAGGGCAGGGAGGGAGGGCAGACAGTAGTCCCACCCGACTCTGAGTCTGAGTCGCACGACTCGTGGTCTACTGCACGATAGGAGTCAAATGGAAATACGTCAGGGGGTGTCAGATAAATCTAGTTTTATACAAGGTATCAGCGGGCGGTGAGGTAGAGGAGGGCAATGACCAGCATTACTATGCCACCTACCACGGCATCTTCCTCTATATAGGCGTCGAGACCCACGTTGTCAACCTGGCTGACCCACGACTGCCACTGACAACCCCTAATAGTCTGGAAGAGCCACGCATGACGGGGACCGAACATGATCCAGATCGAGACGCCGTTCTCTTGGTGGTCGAACATGGAGGCCGCATTAGCGGTGAAGATGGTGGTGGGAGGTATGGTTATGGGGAAGATGCCCGTTCGAGACGTGCGTTTGGTGTAACAGATGGAAATGGAGTATGTGGGTTCTCTTGCCATAGTGGGTGATTGGAACGTTTCCATAGGAGACATGCGTTCCTCCTTTACTATTGGGTGCATAGTTGTGTCAGTTTCTCCTAGCCACATTGTCAAGAAGAGGTGTAAGTAATCGTTCGGAGGACCAAGAGTCACGGAAGCTCTGGTGCCAAATTACATATGAATTGTGCTTGTTTGCACACGCCATATTATAATGCCACACATCGAGTCATTCACTTCGATCCAAGTGAAGCCAGTGATGAAATTTTGAAACACAATCCAAGTGCGTACCAACCATGCATTCGATCAGTCGAGCCCATTGAGTCCCCTACTCGCTAACGACCACTGAAGTTGTTGTATTGTACACTGGTACTAAAGAGATCATATGTTACAAATGATTTTGTTCAGTTACTACCTACCGCATTGGCGCCTTCCTTTGCTTCACCAAGCATGTAGTTTTTTTATAGTTGCGAGATTCATACACATTCCTCATTCTTTAGCCGTATGCACTTGCACACCTAGTCTCGCCGTGTCTACTTTTCGACCACTCCACTAGTTTTTCAGCGGTTGTTGGTCGTGCGCATCAGCATATTGAATGGCGACATGATCCCTCAGAGTCACACTTATAGGAAGAGGTACCAGACCTTGTATAATATTATGGTTGGCAGTGGGTGACTTCCTTGATCGAGCTGCGCTGTTTTGATTTGAGGTCTAATGCAAAGATGCTTTGGTCGTTCGACATGCGGATGACGTCAAGCTGAAGACGCTGAAATGGAAGAAAGCATTTCAGCGGCTTCAGCTCATCGGCATCTTCACATCCAGCGGACCCAACAGGGAATAGGCTGTCTTTGGTCTGAATGAGAGCTGAGAAAGCCACGGAAAGAAAGCGGACGTGATAGTATAATCACAGTACTATGATCACAGTACGTGACAGGCTGGGACAACCGTCACGCATTCTGTGACTGGTTGGCGGCAACTCCCAGGAGTATAGGGGGCACTTGGGGGGCACGGAGGGACAACGCGAGCAATTAGGCAGCGCAAACTGAATGACAATTGCTACGACCCGCTGTATTAAACCACTGCAAACTCGTAGTGGTGATGCGGCAAATTCCGGCAGGTTAGGGCTCGAAATGATTTTGGGGGGTGACCGGCGTTGCCCCTCCCCACCTTCTTCTCCCCTTCCCACTTTGGCTGGGGACGGTGAATTTTCCGAGCGGGCACTCTACTTCCCACTAGCTGTTAGTAAGCCAGGAGAGGAGTTTGAATCCACCATGGAGATCGATGAACCCGCAGACCTGGAGTGCGTTGAAGACGACTTTGAAGAGGGAGCACACGAAAAACTGGACAAGGAGATTCATGAGTGCTTTTCAGTAACTCCCGAAAACTTTCACGTTATCTCAGGGACCTTCCTTGCTACTATTATTCGGCGGTCAAGAAGTGGCCTGCTCTCAAAATATCACAGCATCTCTGAATGCGAAACTATCATCGAGAGGGAGCCCAGGCTCCGAAATATGTTGTTAGATGGCCCGAAGAATGGTTATAAGTCTGTGCGGCTTTCGCGTACGGACTTGTCTGTATCCAGTGATTGCACATCTAATGACCTCATTGTAGAACTGCTTCGACCAAGTGAGTGTCGATCCAGATCTCGCGGAAATCATACTAACATTGAGATTTTGAAGAACCTGTTTTCAAGGACGACAAACATTTCAAGCGCACACCACGCGGTGAGGTGTCTTTTTAATTTGAGACATTTTATTCACTTCTTTACGTGACTAGTAGCTACTGGGGAAGGGAAATATTTTGGGAACGGTGCAAACCTTCTCTGGGCTCATAAACTAGAATGCTACAACACGGGTCCGACTAATCCAAGTCGGCATTATTACGCAAAATACTTCGCCATTGTTCAATCTTGGGGGATGGGTAAATCCCGCGCCGTCGATGAAATGAGCAAATTCCACTTTGTGATCCCTATTAACCTAGCGCAGGAATTTAACTCAGCCGGTATTCTTGCTTATTCCCTGCGTTTCCCTTCAATGCTGAATGTTCTCGTCGAACTCCAGGATATCCTCCTACAGACGGTCCAGCAGATGAATATCTCTCTGGGGGCAGTGGGACACAAAGAGAGGCTTTCCTCGGGAGCTGCTCATTCCTCCACGGGTTATGTGTTCAGACAGTTGCTGTCCTGAAGAATATGAAGGAACCTACCGCCGAGAAATTTTGGAACTACATGAAGGAGGGCATGGGGTTCGGGGCCCATGGTCCAGACCGGGAGGAATTCTATGGCCACGTTAAAGCCTTTGCTAAGGTGTGAAATGCTACTTGTTGAATTCCTCCTAGCTTACGCGACGTACAAGGGCTCTTATACCCTGTATTCGCAATGTTTTCCTCTTGGAAACCGCCCGTCGGAGAAGCATGTGGATAGAGCGTTGCTTAACGAAGACGTTCCGTTGAATAGGCCGTTCGAAGAGCTGTGCAAAGCCCTTGGAGATGTGTCAGTACCTGAGCAGCCACCAAAGAAGCGAACAAAATTAAATACCAAATCTGAAACACTCAAGCGTCCTAAGGTCGACCTCGCCTTCGATGAAGTCTATACCCTGACAAAGCCACGGGGCAATGGTTCATGGTCATGCTTCGGCGAGATACCCCGTGCAATACGAGGACTTCTTTCCCAACTAATGTTCACACTCTTTCTTTCGACCTCTGGCACCTTGTTTGGGATCGGCGCCCCTGCCCCAGGACGTGATATCTCAACCAGAATGTTCCGTGAACGGGAGGTTATGATGCCATTCTGTGAGCTCGGTTTTGACAAGTTTGCGAAGCACTTAGACTTCTGCAAACCGATCAAGCTCACGCAGATTACATCCGATGGACACTTAACATTATACGGTTGACCTTTGTGTGTACTGAATGCTTACTCTGTTCGACTCCAGCTAACCTTTGCCCTAGATTCCCTCTGGAATACCTGCAGGGACAAGAGAAGACATTGTTCTGCTTTGCAGCCCAGCTGTTGGGTGGCATTCCATATGTTGAAGCTCAAGCTCGGGCGTCTGGCCCAACGAATCCCTATTGAATTTCTCTCTGCTGCGTATGCCTCGCAAGTATCAGACGTGGAGAGGGAGCAGGTCCATTCCCACATGCATGTTGTTCTCAAGGTTGATCATAGCTTTGAGACCATGGCCACTACGTCGCCTTCTGAACCGCTGCTTTCAGAGGCGGCATACTTCATCATGACTACCCAAGCGCAGTTCAATGCCGCTCAAGCATCGCAAACCATTTTAAACGGGTTTGCAGTGAACAAAGGCGAGCTAGGAGAATTGGTAGTTGCACTACTTTTCACCATGGCACGTGACGAGGCAGTGGGGCCCGCTGACTCCTTTGGTCGACCTCCCAACAACCAGCGGTGGTGCAGCCTCAATGAACTGCTAACGTCCCTCTTCTGCACTCCCTCTGCTGTCTCCGAAGATCATGTTGGCGTCGTTACTTCCCAAGGATGCCACTTCAAAGGAAAGCGCCCAATTCAATCCAAGCCGCCTCTGGCCAAGACATTCAAAAATAGCAAGGTCTACTTCACGCATATCGTCAAAGTTCATCAGCACGCACTCGTTCATGTCGACTACCTGATGCATCTTTGATAGCCCGAGGCACTGCAGCCTGCTATGCGCGAGTGGTCAGCCTGCTGTCGATGACATCATCCCTTTTTGTTCAAAGGTGATCGGACAATATCGGGGTTATCATGTTTCAAGTCAAGAACGATGCGAAACATTCCAACTCCCCACAGTTGAATCTTTTCCACCCTATGGACCCTTGCTCTCTTGGAATCCTAGGATCTCCTGCTAATGTTCGTATCATTGTCATCCGAATCGTATTTGCTCTTGGCGCAAAAATTCCCAGCCTTACGCTTGTGGACTATGATGCCTCTACCACCAAGAAAGGTTGCTCCAGTCTCGCGCGCATGGAGTCTACCTGCACAACCGAGGGAGGTTACACCACGTACGATTTTTGGGTTTCTGGCCTGTCCCCAAAGGTCTTGGTTCCAGTTGAGAATGAACCGGGTGCTTGAGACAGTATCTTGCAGGCGTCTTATTCCTGGGAAAGGATCTACTCTGGTCGCCTGAAACTTCGTACGACACCATCGTAGGTCCACGAACCCTGGAGTTACAGCTAACAGTGAATTTTGGGAGAATTGGTCACCGCAATACTGTCTCCTTGTAGTGTGTTCTTATTTTGTGTATGTAGCGGAATTTCCATCTTTATGCAACCCGTCAGCTGGGCACCTAGGTACTACCCAGCCATCTGTGAGCGAATCATTAACCTGGACAATGAGAACAACGCCAACCGACTCGCTTAACGCCCACGCTAACTTTCCCCCCGCCCACCTCACTCTACAATATGCTCTCTTCAGATCAGCACATCGTCTCTCGAGCCTCCCGGCTATCCACCCCCTCCAGCCGCTCATCAAGAAGATAGAGAATAGAGACCCAAATGACACTGCTCCACCCTGCACAAGCACACTGGCGGTCTCATGTATTTCGACTGTTTCTTCGTTGATCCGAGCAGCTCGCACTGGGGGTTCGGTCATCACCACTAAACTCCTGCTAACGCTCCCCCCCCCCCGCTTCCCCGGCTCCATCAACAATATGTTCGCATGGTCTGATTCCCATTCGACGACTCTGCATTGACCACATCGCGCTATCGCGTCCAAGGTAGGCCTCTTTGATCTTTGCCGTTCGATTGACATTTACAGTGGCGAATTTAATTCTTCCTCGTCGACGTTTAGGTCCAATGACCTCACAGGAGCAATTTCGAGGCTTTGCAGGAGGTCTGGACGACACTGGTAAGTCTTGCGATTGCTGGTCTCGTTGCACGCGCTGAGTATCAGCAGCTAGCGGCGCTCCTTCAACTCGCGTTGAGTCGACGTTGCCGCCGCTCGTCGTGCCGCCCTTGCCATCTCGAACGCGCGACTCGCGGTGTCCAGGACCTGGACGGCGTACCTCCGTGGTTGGACGACGAACGCTCGGGCAGCTCGATTTGCGTCCTGAGCTTCACTCGACGCGCTCTGACATTCTTGCCATCATTTTCGGTCGTCTTCATGACGTTTCCGGTACTTGGCATGTCCGCGCATATGCTCGAGCAGTTCAAGTGATATCCCACGGCATTTTACTGGGTTTCAGTCCGCCTTGCAGTGCTACTTACTAAGTAAGTTTGGCGGTTTCAACTTCGTTCGGTGCATTGAATTCTGACGACTGGTAGCGTGGTTTTAGTCGTTGTCGTGACCTGCACAGTGCGTGGAACGTCCGTGTGCATACTCAATGCGTTTGCATAGCTCCTAGCGCTATCCGACTTGCCCATACGCACCCTCGTGCCCCCAACGCGTGCGTCCACGTTCGTGGCGCCGTTCTGGCCATCCGACTCGATCAACGCGATTACGAGTGCTTGTAATTCGATCTGGGTGCCCCCACAACGTACGTACGCACGCAGCAGCTCCACGGCTATCCGCTTCGATTTCCTCAACGCTTACCAGCTTCCGTCGCTCGTTTGAACCGTCCGTATGCTAAATTGACGCGTTCTCGTCACCGTTCGAGTCCCTTGCACTGCTGCTCGCACATCATACCAGCTCCCCCCTCGAGCGGCGCGCTGTGCGCTTCAGGTACATCTCTCCTTCCCCTGATCATCTTTACAGTAAAATTCCGCTTATTTGAGCCACGATGGGCCTTTGCATGCCATCGCGTCGCCGTCGTCGACCTCACAGGCCCTTGTTTCTAGATCTCCACGACCTCCTTCGGCATCTTGACCACCTCGACCACCCCATTCATACCCTCTGCCGTTAGGGTGACGCTCCCTACTTGTGCTCGAGTACCTCACCCACTCTTGGCAACCCCCTTGACGTTCTCGGTTCCTCGGCCATCATGGTCGGCTGTTCGAATGGTAAGCCATCTTCTTCGACTTCTGACAACCAACGTTTCTCTGGAGTCCCACTCTTCCTGGCCAGAGCCTCACTGTGTCACCTTTCCATTTGCAGCTCTTCTTCTCGGATGTCTTTGATATATTAGATGAATTCGTCGTGACCCATCGGCTCCATTCTATCACATACGCGAATAAGCCCGGGTGATGCGCAAGGATACTGTCAGGCTGCTGGATTTCTATGTTGCGATTCCATGCAAGATGCGCGGATGACCCCCAACTGAAGACGGTAAAATCTTTTCTTCCCCTCTTCATGATCTCCCATGTGATTAATGGAATCAGACAATAAGTCTAGTAGGAATGACTGCCTTCCCTCAAATTGAGAGCGTCGCTGCTGCTGAGTTCAGCCGGGCGCAAATGATGGAACAACCACAACCGGCGGACGAACGCACAGCATGACTCGGTGGACACCCATCCGGCGGCTAACGCTGCTTATATGTTTTAGAAATTGGATCCATGTATGGAGAGAGAGAAATTCGGATGACTGCTGCAAAGTAGATATTTTGACCACTCCATTACTATTTCGTCTTGGCTCCGGCATGAAGATAGTATACATGCTAAATGCGGTTCCTGAATTGAACTTTGAATTTCTCCCGAACAAAATCCGAGCTCGTGCTATTTTCACCACCTTTTGATCAACCATGCCCACCAAGGATAAGCCAGGACCACTTCCAGAGCCGGTTTCAGCCCGGTCGTCATCTAGCAGTTCGAAGAACATCTTCATTGCGCTTATTGTGACTCTAGCGCTGCTGGCAAAGTGCACCTGGTATGGTTTTGACCGAGGCTCAATCGATAACGTCTGTTCCCAAGTCTCTGAGCTGATTCCAGAGAAGAACTATGAGCTCTGGAAGAGCCTGAGCAGCACCTACAGCACTGACTCATTCAAATTCAAGGCCGTCAACTGGCTCTCCGGTGCCATCCAGGTTCCGTAAGTTGGCACCAGTTGGCGTATGCGTGCATGCACACTAACGAGCACACATTGCGCACAGCACGGAATCCAACAACTACTTTGGTCTAGTAGGAACAGATCCGCACTGGGAGAAATTCCAGGCATTCCACGATTATCTTCTCGACGCATTCCCCCTGGTGTATGTCAAGTTTCTGTGATGACCCAGTGGCTGAGGATCTCATCATGTGGTTCATTTTGACGGAAAGGCATGCCAAGCTCGAGCTAACCAAGGTCAATACCTATGGGCTCATATTCATCTGGAAGGGATCAGATAGCGCGTTGAAGCCACTCCTTTTGACTGCGCATCAAGGTTGATCTGTTTCCACATGGATGATAAGTATACATTTAACTGCCGTTTTTGACAGACGCGGTGCCTGTAGACCCCACTACAATCGATCAATGGACCCACCCGCCTTTCTCGGGGTACTTTGATGGTATGCCCTGATCGTCTCATCCTAAAGGGTTATTCCTATTTTAAATTCAGGAGAAACTATCTGGGGCAGGGGAAGCAATGACGACAAGAATGGTCTAATTGGTATCATGTACGTTTTCCTTGGTAATGCATCGAAACTGACCTAGCATGCACCGCGGGCAGGTCCGCTATAGAGACCATGCTGGAAAACGGGCACAAGCCAACACGGACTGTGGTTCTAGCCTTTGGATTCGACGAAGAATGCGGTGGACGTCAGGTAGAATTACTTCTTCCGTCTGTCTGCTGTGTATCTAAGTCTGTTGTACGCAGGGCGCACAAATGTTGGCCGTCGAACTCGAAGGGATGTTTGGTACGAATGGTTATGCCATGTTGGTCGACGAAGGGTGTACGTTGTCTTTGCTAGCGCAGGCTTTCTGCTAGGGACTGACAATGTTCCATAGCAAGCTACGGAGATAAATTTGCCCGTGTTATTGCTACTCCGGGAATCGCTGAGAAAGGATCTGTAAACATTCGCGTTCAAGTCAATACCCCTGGAGGACACTCCAGCCTTCCCCCTCCCCATACGGTGGGTAGACTCCCTGAATCATGAACCTGTGTCACTCACGCAATAATGTATCAGAGCATTGGGATCCTCGCTAAGCTTCTGGTCGAGGTCGAAGCGAATCCGTTCAAGGCTCGTTTGGTGCGTCTAATTCGCGACCTCTTCGCATTCATCGCTCAAGGCAGCAGGCTCGAGGTTCGCCCATGTACAAGGCCGCGCAGTGTCTGGCAGCGCATTCCCCGGGCCTCCCAAAGGGCCTCAGAAAGGACATCCTACGCTCTGAATACTCTGACAAAGCGCTTCGTGCCGCCGAAAAACAACTGTTCACCACTGCTACGTTCAAGTCTCTCGCCGGCACAACCCAAGCGATCGACATCGTACAGGGCGGCGTGAAAGTGAATGCGCTCCCTGAACAAGCATGGGCCCTTATCAACCATCGTATATCAACAGAGAGGTGTGTCATCATCACAATTCCGAATGAGTGGCTGTAATACCTCGCGAACCAAGCTCTGTGGATGAAACAAAATCCCATGATATTAATCTACTCAAGCCACTCGCCAACGCGTTCAACTTATCATACGTTGCATTCGGTGCTACTATCACCGACCCGACGGCTCCTGCGTACGGCCATTTGAATTTATCCGATGCATTTGGGGGGAAGGGGCTCGAACCTGCGCCGGTTACACCTATTGACAATGCAGCACCATTTGAACTTCTGTCTGGGACGATCAAGGCGACGTTCAATTCCCACAGGGGAATAGACGGAAATGATACCATCATTGTAAGTCCGGGTATTTCGTCCGGTACCACTGGTAAGTACCCTTGCATTTGGCTTGTATGCCTACTTTAGCGTGATTGGTAGATAGCAAGTATTACTGGAACCTTACACCTCATATCTTTCGATATGGACACGTTCGAGCCGCAGAAGGCGAGTTGCACGGTGCCGGGATGCATACCGTCAATGAAGGTAATGTGCACTTGTATTAGTGATTGACTTGCCATCTCTGACCCTGTATTCGAATGAAGCTATCCCCGCCGACAACTTTGTGGAAATAATTCGATTCTTTACGACGTTAATCCTGAATGCGGACGAATCGATGTTATTATAGGCGGAGCTATGTAAAGTGTCAATGTATGTACTGCGATCCGTGATCCGCGGGGAACAGTGACAATCTAGGACTATAGACACGAAACAAATGATTGTTGAAGTTCATGAAGATAGTCGATTGATCGTATCATCCAATTTACAACAAGCGCTCCCCGACGACAGTAGGGGTGGAAGTAATAGGTATGACAATAATGCTACAGACGCTGTCGATAGGTCGGATAATGTGGCAGATCACCACCAAGAGCCTGTGTTCAAGTTTTCAGGGCAGTAACAAGCAGTTGTGGTCTCTCGTGTCCCAGCAAGTTCCGAGGATGAGCCCAACAACCAGTGGAAGCATGAAGATGCGAGCAGGAAAAGCCAAAAGCCATAGTTGGACGAATGAGTTGAGAGGTCAGGCAGATGGATGAAGTAGCCAGGTGGGGGCCTCAGAGGTATTAAACATTGGGGAGACAGTTGCTGGAGGCAACAGTAGCAGTACAGGCGCGAAGTCGGATGCTGGAGAGACGCGACGTAACGGCGACGGATGGCCATGGAAATTGGTCGGATGCATTGAGGGGGCACGGGGATACGCTAGGCATTCGAAACAGCATGGACACGACTGGAAACGCAACAGGATCCATCAGTACATGCCCAGCAGCCACAAAATCACCTGACTCACCCAGTTGAAGCGCAAGATCGTGTGCAGACTCCCTGCCAGACGGACTCAAGATCCACGCAGGCACACTAAACGTGCACACATGGGGGGACAGCGATGTGGACAACTCGAGAATACCAACAAAAAGCGTCAGAAAACCTGGACTTACTATGTACCTGCTAGAAGTGCAGAGTCATAAATAGGCAACCCAGAGAGACTAGGAAACCAAACAGACACGTCGGACACGTGCACGTACACGCAGAGCATTGCAAATGGCTCGAGAATACCTGCAAATGCATCAGGATTCATCAGAAAGCCTCAAAATGACTGGAACTTCCCAGACTTACCTGGTAGAGGCGGAAGATCACTCACAGGGGAGCCACAGAGGCTCGGAAAGCTCTCGGATACGCCAGGTATGCATAAGCATGCACAAAGCATTCAAAAAGACGCAAAAGCAGTAGAAGACGTCAACATACCCAAAGGCAGGCAGAAACCGCCCAACTCATCAACTGGCACAGAGGCAAGGTAGATGGCTTGGGAAATGTTGCAGATGTGTTGACCATGCGCAGGAACGTGCACATCAATGAAAACAAAGCTCACCTCTAAGCCTCGAAATCAAAATGTTCAAGCATCCTGGGTGATGGAGCCATGCCAGTATTAAAGGAATCGATGTATACACACTGCCATGAAACACTGGAGACGCAGCATTGAAAGATCGCCTTTGGGCGAGTTGTTCAACGAGGCGTTGGGAATAGAGGAGGATGTTTCGGAGAGCATTAAGGACGAAACGGCTTGCAATAGGGATGGCGAATGGAACATGTGGACGGCACAATCAGCGGCGACAATAGTAGATATGATATCGACTCGGAACTCAGCTCTAGTAACGAGCAAAGCACCAAGACCGAGTCTTCCACAACAGGAATAGGCGTATGCAAACCCTACGCAACATATCCGTCAACCTCAGGTCACTCACCTGTGCCAACTCAGCCAAGTCACCGGAACAAACACACCCAGAACGACTATATTTGGGGGTGAAACTTCCAGGACAGGGGCCGGAACAAACAGGAGTAAACGAAAGCGGTGCCAATCTGCTTATACAGCTGATTCCAAAACGCCGATAGACCGCAGCAAAGTGCGGTCTATCGTTGTGAACTCAGCGGTAAGTCGACGGTATATATATATATGTTTCTCTCGAACAAAGTCCTCATGGCTATTTTCACCACCTTTCGATCAACCATGCCCACCAAGGATAAGCCAGGACCACTTCCAGAGCCGGTTTCAGCCCGCTCATCATCTAGCAGTTCGAAGAACATCTTCATTACGCTTATTGTGATTCTAGCGCTGCTGGCAAAGTGCACCTGGTATGGTTTTGACCGAGGCTCGATCGATGACGTCTGTCCCCAGGTCTCTGAGCTGATTCCAGAGAAGAACTATGAGCTGTGGATGAGCCTGAGCAGCATTTACAGCGTTGATTCGTTCAAATTAAAGGTCGTCAACTGGCTCTCCGGTGCCATCCAGGTTCCGTAAGTCACCAGCTGGCGTATGCGTGTATACACACTAACGAGCATACACTGCCCACAGCACGGAGTCCAACAACTACTTTGGTCTAGTAGGAACAGATCTGCACTGGGAGAAATTCCAGGCGTTCCATGATTATCTTCTCGCGACATTCCCCCTGGTGTATGTCAAGTTTCTGTGATGACCCAGTGGCTGAGGATCTCATCATGTGGTTCATTTTGACGGAAAGGCATGCCAAGCTCGAGCTGACCAAGGTCAATACCTATGGGCTCATATTCATCTGGAAGGGATCAAATAGCGCGTTGAAGCCACTCCTTTTGGCTGCGCATCAAGGTTGGTTTGTTTCTGCATGAATGATAAGTATGCATCTGACTACCGTTTTTGACAGACGTGGTGCCTGTAGACCCCACTACAATCGATCAATGGACCCACCCGCCTTTCTCTGGGTACTATGATGGTATACCCTTATCGTATCTTCCTAAACGGTTGTTCCTATTTTAAATTCAGGAGAAACTATCTGGGGAAGGGGAAGCAGCGACGACAAGAACGGTCTAATTGGTATCATGTAAGTTTTTCTTGGTGATGCATCGAAGCTGACCTGGCATGCACCGCGGTCAGGTCCGCTATAGAGACCATGCTGGAAAACCGGCACGAGCCAACACGGACTGTGGTTCTAGCCTTTGGATTCGACGAAGAATGCGGTGGACATCAAGTAGAATTACTTCTCCTGTCTGTCTCCTGTGTAGTGTATCTAAGTCTGTTATACGCAGGGCGCACAAACGTTGGCCGTCGAACTCGAAGGGATGTTCGGTACGAATGGTTTTGCCATGTTGGTCGACGAAGGAAGTACGTTGTCTTTTCTTGCGCAGGCTTTATGCTAGGAACTGACAATGTTCTATAGCAGGCTACGGAGATAAATTCGGCCGTGTTGTTGCTACTCCGGGAATCGCTGAGAAAGGATCTGTAAACGTTCGTGTGGAAGTCAATACCCCTGGAGGACACTCCAACCTTCCCCCTCCCCATACGGTGGGTAGATTCCTTAAGTCATGAACCTGTGTCACTCGTGCAATAATGTATCAGAGCATTGGGATCCTCGCTAAGCTTCTGGTCGAGGTCGAAGCGAATCCGTTCAAGGCTCGTTTGGTATGTCTAATTCGTGACCTCTTCGCATCCATCGCTCAAGTCAGCAGGTTCGAGGTTCGCCCATGTACAAGGCCGCGCAGTGTCTGGCCGCGCATTCCCCGGGCCTCCCAAAGGGCCTCAGAATGGACATCCTACGCTCTGAATACTCTGACAAAGCGCTTCGCGCCGCCGAAAAACAACTGTTCACCACTGCTGGGTTCAAGGCTCGCGTCGGCACCACCCAAGCGATCGACATCATACAGGGCGGCGTAAAAGTGAATGCGCTCCCTGAACAAGCATGGGCCATTATCAACCATCGTATATCACCAGAGAGGTGTGTCATCATCACAATTCCGAATGAATGGCTGCAATACCTTGCGAACCAAGCTCTGTGGATGAAACAAAATCCCGTGACATTAATTTACTCAAGCCACTCGCCAACGCGTTCAACTTATCATACGTTGCATTCGGTGCTACTATCACCGACCCGACGGCTCCTGCGTACGGTCATTTGAATTTATCCGACGCATTTGGGGGGAAGGGGCTCGAACCTGCGCCGGTTACACCTATTGATAATGCGGCACCATTTGAACTTCTGTCTGGGACGATCAAGGCGACGTTCAATTCCCACAGGGGAATAGACGGAAATGATACCATCATTATAAGTCCGGGTATTACGTCCGGTAACACTGGTAAGTACCCTGCATTTGGCTTGTATGCTTGCTTTAGCGTGATTGGTAGATAGCAAGCATTACCGGGACCTTACGCCTCATATCTTTCGATATGTTCATCGTCGAGCCGTCGAAGGCGGGGCCAAGCTGCATACAGTCAACGAAGGTAATGTGCACTGGTATTGGTAATGTAATTTTCCTCTCTGACCCTGTATTCGAATGAAGCTATCCCCGCCGACAACTTTGTGGAAATAATTCGATTCTTTACGACGTTAATCCTGAATGCGGACGAATCAATGTTATTATAGACGGGTCTAGTATGTAGAGCTAATGTCCAATTTACAAACAGCAGGGGTGGGGGTGATAGGCACTACAAGAATGCTGCAGGCTAGTGCAAGTCGGATACTAGCCTGGTGACCAGACCGTCTATAAAGCAAACTGTCTGTTATGAACTTCTACTTTCTTGGGTCTATGCACGCTGCGTAGCTAATATCTAATACGTATACGGTATATTATTATCATGATAGTGCCGGCGGCAGTGTCCTCCGAAGTTCTGCACGGGACCGATGATCTTAAGTTGTCATCTCGCCTGAGCATCTCTCGTATTTACTGTAATTTCTCTGTCTACTGTTCCCTGTTGTAGGTTTGGTCCCTGTTGCAGGTTTGGCCTCTGTTTGTGCCGGCGAGGTCTTGTTGACCTGAGCTTTGTCGTAGCGTAGTCGACCGTCATATTAGTTCATTTCATCTCAGTGCGTTCACTTTCTGTGAGTGATGTCATCGTCAGTCGTTGACGTATTAGGGTTCCAACGATCTTGCTGTAAATTTGTCGTCTGTCTTTCCTTCCTCCTTCCGTCTGGCTTCATGGCGGTCACCGAAGCGCTACTGCAGCTCCCGTGCGCCACGCTCGAGTTTAAATTGCAGCACTGTCAGTGTCCACCGCGTTATGATGTGCATCTGTCCGCCAGTAAGTTATGGATGTTGCCATCAAATATTTGGTGGTCTGCTTTCTCATCCGTTCTGTCCTGCTGAACTCAGCATACGTACTGATATGTCAAGCTTTTCTGCTCGACCATAACTTGACCACTCCATTTCCAGTAGTAACAACATGGTCTTGCTATAGCACCTGACCACTGCCGTTCCACTCCGTTGAGTATACGTCTAAGAGCAGAGCACAAACGAAAGAACTGCAACGGCCAGTGCAATGCACACTGCACAGCATGACGTATTGGACGCCATAGCCGCTGGCTCAATCAGTGTATATTTATAGAATTTCTCCCGAACAAACTCGAGGCTCATGGCTACTATTTTCACCACCTTTTGATCAACCATGCCCACCAAGGATAAGCCAGGACCACTTCCAGAGCCGGTTTCAGCCCAGTCATCATCTAGCAATCCGAAGATCTTCATTGCGCTTATTGTGACTCTAGCGCTACTACTGGCAAAGTGCACCTGGTACGGTTTCGACCGAGGTTCAATCGATGACATCTGTCCCCAGGTCTCTGAGCTGATTCCAGAGAAGAACCATGAGCTCTGGATGAGCCTGAGCAGCATTTACAGTGCTGACTCGTTCAAATTAAAGGCCGTCAACTGGCTCTCCGGTGCCATCCAGGTTCCGTAAGTCACTAGCTGACGTATGCGTGTATACACACTAACGAGCACACACTGCCCGCCCACAGCACGGAGTCCAACGACTACTTTGGTCTAGTAGGAACAGATCCGCACTGGGAGAAATTCCAGAAATTCCACGATTATCTTCTCGAGGCATTTCCCCTGGTGTATGTCTTTCTGTGACTGAAAATCTCATCATGTGATTCATTTTGACGGGAAGGCATGCCAAGCTCGAGCTGACCAAGGTCAATACCTATGGGCTCATATTCATCTGGAAGGGATCAGATAGCGCGTTGAAGCCACTCCTCTTGGCTGCGCATCAAGGTTGGTCCGTTTCCCCATGGATGATGAGTGTGCACCTGACTGGCGTTTTTGACAGACGTGGTGCCTGTAGACCCCACTACAATCGATCAATGGACCCATCCGCCTTTCTCAGGGTACTTTGATGGTATGCGCTGACCATCTCTTCCTAAACGGTCATTCTTATTTTAAATTCAGGAGAAACTATCTGGGGAAGGGGAAGCAGCGACGACAAGAATGGTCTAATTGGCATCATGTAAGTTTTCCTTGGTAATGCGTCGAAGCTGACCTGGCATGCACCGCGGGCAGGTCCGCTATAGAGACCATGCTGGAAAACGGGCACAAGCCAACACGGACTGTGGTTCTAGCCTTTGGATTCGACGAAGAATGCGGTGGACATCAAGTAGAATTACTTCTCCCGTCTATCTGCTGTGTATCTAAGTCTGTTATACGCAGGGCGCACAAACGTTGGCCGTCGAACTCGAAGGGATGTTCGGTACGAATGGTTATGCCATGTTGGTTGACGAAGGATGTACATTGTCTTTTTTCGCGCAGGCTTTCTGCTAGGGACTGACGATGTCTCATAGCAGGCTACGGAGATAAATTCGGCCGTGTTATTGCTACTCCGGGAATCGCTGAGAAAGGATCTATAAACGTTCGTGTGGAAGTCAACACCCCTGGAGGACACTCCAGCCTTCCCCCTCCCCATACGGTGGGTAGACTCCCTGAGTCATGAACCTGTGTCACTCACGCAATAATGTATCAGAGCATTGGGATCCTCGCTAAGCTTCTGGTCGAGGTCGAAGCGAATCCGTTCAAGGCTCGTTTGGTACGTCTAATTCGCGACCTCTTCGCATCCATCGCTCAAGTCAGCAGGTTCGAGGTTCGCCCATGTACAAGGTCGCGCAGTGTCTGGCAGCGTATTCCCCGGGCCTCCCGAAGGGCCTCAGAAAGGACATCCTACGCTCTGAATACTCCGACAAAGCGCTTCGTGCCGCCGAAAAACAACTGTTCACCACTGCTGAGTTCAAGGCTCGCGTCAGCACCACCCAAGCGATCGACCTCGTACAGGGTGGCGTGAAAGTGAATGCGCTCCCTGAACAAGCATCGGCCATTATCAACCATCGTATATCAACAGAGAGGTGTGTCATCATCACAATTCCGAATGAGTGGCTGTAATACCTTGCGAACCAAGCTCTGTGGATGAAACAAAATCCCGTGACATTAATTTACTCAAGCCATTCGCTAATGCGTTCAACTTATCATACGTTGCATTCGGTGCTTCTATCACCGACCCGATGACTCCTGCGTACGGTCATTTGAATTTATCCGAAGCATTTGGCAGGAAGCCGCTCGAACCTGCGCCGGTTACACCTATTGATAATGCGGCACCATTTAAACTTCTGTCTGGGACGATTAAGGCGACGTTCAATTCTCACAGGGGAATGGACGGAAATGATACCATCATTATAAGTCCGGGTCTTACGTCCAGTAACACTGGTGAGTATCCTGCATCTGGCTTGTATGGCTACTTTAGCGTGATTGGTAGATACCAGACATTACTGGAACCTTACACCTCATATCTTTCGATATGTTCATCGTCGAGCCGTCGAAGGCGGGGCCAAACTGCATACAGTCGACGAAGGTAATGTGCACTCGTATTGGTGATGGAATTTTCCTCTGACCCTGTATTCGAATGAAGCTATCCTCGCTGACAACTTTGTGGAAGTAATTCGATTCTTTACGACGTTAATCCTGAATGCGGACGAATCGACGTTATTATAGACGGGGCTATGTAAAGTGTCAATGTATGTACTGTGATCCGCGATCCGAGGGGAATACAGCCTGAATCCAGGACTATGAACACGAACCAAATGATTGTTGAAGCTCATGAAGATAGTCGATTGATCGTATAATCTAATTTACAACAAGCGCTCCCCGAAGACAGTGAGGGTGGAGGTGATAGGCATGACAAGAATGCCGCAGACCGTCTACGAGGCAAGCTGTCGATAGATGGAGTATGAGCCCAACAACCAGTCACGATACTTGGGTGATAGACAGAGCTTGGACACCGTGGCAGGCTCAGGAACGGCAAAGCATCTAGATCTATAAGATGTTTGTCTGACCGTGTCCTTTGATTCAGGCATTATGTATCCCTGCCACATGAATGAAACACGTTCAACTATGATACATGTTCATCAGAAGTTGACATCGGATCTGCCAGCATACCCACACTCACAAACATAATACTAGTATCGTAACAACAACATTATGCAAACAAAAGACATCAGCCAGTCATCATATGGAATTCAAAGATGCTGACGCAGCATCCGACGCAACATGGTAACCGTGATGGCCATTGCCCGATAACCGCAACGTCAACACTCTGTCATCAGACACCATTAGAATCTCACCCCCGCAACTCGGGGGCACCACTCTCAGTGGATACTGTGGCCCAGGGCTTGGACCAGGGAACACTGCGGGTGCTGGTGGTCCAGGCTGGGCCGGAGGTCCGTAAGCTGGAGGTCCCGGAGGTCGACCGTAGGCGGGCGGGGGTGGTGGCTGCTGCTGGTATGGGTGATACCCCTGTTGTTGTGGGTAATACGCGCCTTGATGTACGTTGGCCATGTGGGACGCCGAGGGCGGTGTATCTGCAAACAAGAGTCGGAGGTTGTTGCCCTGGATGACTTGCGACAAGAGACCCGTCTCCACATGTCGGACCTCGACAAACGTAGGTTCAAAAGCGAGAACATAAGGGAAATGGAGTGCTATGGTCGTGATCAGTTCCGTCAACGCCAATGTTATATCGACCCAGCATGCACTGGACTCACCAATGCCAGTTGGCGACCCTTCCCAATGAACTATGAACTCTGGTCGAGACCGCCACCCGTTTTTATTAACATAGAAAGCAAACTCTGCAACAGAATCCATGAGCTCGAGGCGATTTCACGATTAAGGGAGATGAGCGCACCGTCATAACACAGTAAAAATTCATTATCGATGCGATATATAGCCATGGGTCGCAAGTTCTCTCGTTTCCTCACGAACTCGAGCGACTCATCAGACGGATCAAGAAGACCCTGGGTGTCCAAACTTTCCAGGTCAACAATTTCGAAGCCTTTTGAACACCCCACACAAAGCTTCGTTTTCAGGAAATGTATTGAGCTCGACTCGACGGGGATATAGAATTCCCTGAACTGCTTGAGCGTGTCGTTCCCGCCCTGCAGGATTTTCCGGAACGTCGGTTTACTCCGACCACGGATATTTTGGTCAATCGGCTCAAGAGTTTTGATTGTGCTGGAGAGCGGGCTGGACTTGACGACACAAACGAGTACTTTACCAAGGCAAATGCCAGCTTTAAAAAACGAGGTATGGGATGATATTCGCTTGGCGTGTCTGAGGCCTGCCGTGGGATCTTTGGGATCGAGCACATTCAACGGGAAAGTCACAACTTGTCGTTCTATGCATGTGGGAGAATTAGTCAGAATTAATGCCAGTTATGATCAAACGACCTATTCCCATACCGGATAATACGATAAGAAGCTGATACTCTTCGAGTACGTCAACCTGTGAGACATCGAGCAAGGCCAACACTTTGACAGGTTCCCTATTCGAATCCCGCAAATCGGACAAGTAAACACCATCGTCGGTTCCATAAGCGATGTGTCTTCCGCCCCCTAGACCACCACCACTTCGTCAGTATGTCCTTTCGTTTCCTAACGGTGCGGCGAAGGAAGAAGACAAGGGACCCAAGAAAACTCACCAAACGGAGCCGCGCAGTTCACTTTATTTGAGGCTGTAAAGAATCCCTCCGAGACTGTCATAGTCTCAAATACCATACTTCGTTCCCTCAACAGCTCTTGCTGCTTCATGATAGTCTCCAGCCATTTTCGATGACTAACAAACGTGCTTGCCCAGAGTGTCAGTTGGTAAAACTTGCGCCCAAGATGAACGAACGTGATCGCGAAGCCCCCTTTGCCGTCCACTTTAACGGGGATGGCTGGTGCGTAGGGGACCCCGCGATTCAACGAATTCTTCTTTGTAAGCGTGCGCGGTTGGCGATTAGGCGGTCGGTTCGTCTGCGGGTTTTCGTCTGGAACTGAGATGAAGAGTAGCTCTAGTGGGATAGGCTGCAGGGAGAAACGCATCAGTCGTAACCTGTTGTAAAGAGAAATCGGGACTTACACGTCGATAAACCTTGTACTGTTCGTGCTTTGACTTCTGCTTGACCATCAAAAGCGCGTGATCGAACAAGTACACCATCAGATCACCAGTATCGCCATGGACGGTTCCCCGTCTATTCAGTGCGCCTTTGTACAGGACCTCTCGTACGGGATCTTGCAGCCGAAGATCCTATCAAAAGAAACACATCCCGTCAATCGTGCAAGGCAAAAATAGAATTACCACAACGCACCACAAACTCCCCCTGCCTATACAACAGCTGCTGATCCAGTTGCATCAAATTAAACCTGTTCTCCGTCTTGCCCGTCTCGACGTTCACTTTACCGAGGAATTCGCGGATTATTGTTACCACCTGCGTGAGCGTCTGCTTGTCGACGTTGTCCTCCGCTGTGTGCTTGTTTACTGCTTCGAGCAGGAGCGGATACCGTGCGAGACGCGTTGTCGGTTTCGTGAGATAGCCATTAAGCTCGAGCTTGCGCGACTCCGGGAGACGCTCGGTAGTCTGCGGTTTTGTCAGATGGCAGTTACAACATCACGAAGAGGCGCCCAATGTCCACAACACACACCTCAACAAAGGCTGCAAAAGCCGGATTTGCACTCTTCTCTTTCTCAAATTCATATTTTCCGTACAGTTGATGCGCTCCATACGTCACGAACGGGCCAAACAATGGGACAATATCAATGAAGATATCTCCGATGCGCTCGACAACGGCGTATGCCTTTTGGCGCTTATTCAGGGCATCGCGCAGGCGCGTGTTTACGGCGATAATCTCCTGAATGTTCCAGAAAACTTGTTGGATAAAGTCAGTACGTCGCTCGGCAGGGATGATGTCGTTGTCTTTAAGGTTGCCGATCCACACCTGTGGAAAAGGGGGGCGATAAATGGCGGCGTGGGTGAGTACCAAGTGGGAAGCAAAACAGAGAGGGAACGCACGTCTCGGAGGTACTCCATGTCCCGCACAAAGTCCCTCTCCGTGTAAATCACCTCATTGATAGCTTCCTGTCGCTTCTTCTCGGTATCAGACACGCTATTGACTACTTCCTGTGGCACGGAGTGTATCCACAGTGTTCCAGGCTCCTACACGGATTGAAGTCTAGCAAAATCCCACAGGGAGCCAATGTGACACATACCACGAAATCACCTATTGATTCCTTTGAAATCTGCTTTTTGAGACCAGGCTGCGGCTTCATGTTCCGCCTATACTGTTGTTCCAGCCTGCGCGGGCATCCAATGCTATAGCAAAGCTGGTCCCTCGAACATGTAGGCGAGTAACAATCCGTCAGCAGCGTGAACACGCCAGTCGGGAGAGGGGCCTCATCCGACTCGGACCCCTGTCGTCTCGGTGGTGCAACTGTCCCAGTAGTAGGGGACGATTCCTTCTCGTGCGAATCTGCCGATCCATGGCCCACCGACAGCCCACGCGCCACGTCCGCCACGTCCTGCTCGCCCTTGTTCTCATGATCTGTGCTCTTCCTCTCGTCATCACCGTCCGCATCATGGGTACCTGGCGCCGCCACCAACTCTCCGCTGACAAACGGGGTCAGCTTGGAACGAAACTGGTATAGTTCCGATGAGCTGTCTCGCAATCGGTGGTCGTAAGTGACATCGTGGAAAAACTTTTGGGCGTCAAGCGCACGGCCCAGTAAGAGGCCCAGATTACGGTCCGTGGTTTTGATGATAGAGGCGATCGTGTCCACTGCTTCGCGGCCGTCAAAGGCATCACTGTATGTCAGACCGTCCTTGACCCTGTCTGAGAGTGCGATGCGGTCACGGAATGCCTCTGCAACGCGGGAGAGGAGGGCCGGGTATACTACGACCGAGCGTGTCCTCTTGGGCGGACGGGTGGTCGAAGTGGGTGAGTGGCCGCTTGCTGCTTGGAAGCCGAGGGGGATGGGAGGACGGGAACGGGAATCGATGGCGGTACGCAGCGATGCAGATGCTGCAGACATGGACATGGACCTATCTTGTCCGGCGCTGGCGCGATCCCGACGGAACCCCGGGCCAGGAGCCGTACGGGCAGAGTCGGAGGCTCTCCTGGAGCAAGTAGCACTAGTTGAGGCAACGATGGAAGGGTCGACGAGGGTGGTGGAAACGGGTGAAATGCTAAGCGACGACGAACGGGTCGCTGTGGGTCCCGCTGTGGATGTCATATCGAGTTGGAGAGGGTAAGGGCGGGAATGGGGAGGCTGTAGTGGTGGCGGAGAGGATGAATGAAGATCCGAAGAAAGGGAGAGAGGACTGGGCTGACGATGCTGCTGGGCGGCAATGTGAGCTTGAGGAAATGATATTGCTGTAGAAGGATGTCAAGGGGAAAGCATATCAGCATGCAGCATGTCCACCAGATAAGGTCACTTGGCAAGAGAACGCACGTGAATGATCAGGTGTATGTTGTGCCCATGGTAGTTCGCTGTACGATTCGTTGGATTTGTCCTCTGGCTGGTCGTCTGATTCGAAATCGATGTTCAAGCGGCCGATGTCTGGTTCGATGTGTATGCCTATGCGAGGGACGTCGTCCCCGGAGACACGAGGTCGACCGTTGTAAGACGGACGAGGGGGAGTGGCACTGTTAAGGTTGACTTGTGCCTGATAGGCTTGTGCGGGTGTGAGGCCAGTTCTGGCCAGACTTGGATCTGGTGGTTCTTCGGGTCTGGGGGCGATAATGCCCCCTGCATTGTGAGGTGAGCTCACCACCGAAGGTGTGTGACCGTGTGCTGTGATGGGTGCAGCGAGCGAATGTGGATGGTGTGCATACTGCAACTGGTGGTATGGGGGGTATTGATGTTGAGACGAGAGAGACTGGCGGAACTGGGGCTGCTGCGGATGGGCATAGTAGCCGTTCTGCGAGTGCAGCGAAGATGCGTGGGAGGTCCGTCTGTCTCCTGTGCTCTGGTAGTGGTTGACTGGGGCAGGCGGTGGGTGGTTGTAGGCGTACGGATACGCTGGGTGACCGTGGTGGGGCAGCTGGTGGTGAGAAGCAGACGGACGACCGAAGATGGACTCGTATGCCTCGTTACGTCTGTCTGGCGGCTGTCGTGGGCCAGCTGGTCGATGATCCATGGTCTGTGCAACGTCGACGTTGATTTGTGGTGGTCGTTGGCAGACAAGGTAATCGTCGTCGTCGGGGCAACTCCTTGCCTCGAGCTGCTTTTGGCACTCGTCGAGTCGTTATGGGACGATGGTTGCTCCTCGTCGTCGTCGTCGTCGTCGCCGTCTGCGATGGCAGCGTTGGACGAGGGTAAAAGTCAAATATCTTTTCTGAGTCTACGTCACTGCGTACATATACAAACACACAACTCCGATGTCAACCAAGACGAAGCCCCCTGTCGTACAGCCTGGCGCAGGGAACAATGTCGTCATAAACCCCAACCAGGTCAGTGCCTGGGTGCATTTCTCGACCTCGGTGGTTGACTCCTGCAAAGCGTTTAAACCCTGTTCTCAAATCCGTTCGCAACGTCGGGAAAGAGTTTGGCGACATCGTACCAGACTATCAGGTCGGTCGAACGACATGCATCCTGTTCCTCAGGTGGGTGCCCAATCTGCATCATATTACTGTGGCTCTTATTCTGCATCATAGTCTCAAGTATCATCGGCTTCACCCAGAGTACATACACATGCGCATCTCGAAGCTCGGAAGGTCGTATAACCTCAGAGTACTGCTTATCATGTGTGACGTTGTGAGTATTATAGGATACTCCACAGTCTTGTCATGAACTATTTCCAGACAGAACACCAAGAATTGATAAGAGAGCTAACTAAAGTATCGCCTTTTCTCGTGTCAGAGGTTTAGCCGCCACCTGACTGTTCGCGTTAGGTCTGTCTCATCAACAACCTTACCATTATTGTGGCATGGAGGCAAGTCGGCTTTGTGTTGCTGCTCCGTCCGGGTTAATGTCGGTTTAGTATCGAGGAAGCTGGTCAATACATCACTACGTTCAAGCAGTTCGAGCATAAACCTCCAGATCTGATAAAGGAACGTGTTGACAAGGATTATACTTCCATATTACGGACTGCCCTCACGGGGATCAACAAAGTCAACAAGACAGACGTCGAAACATTGCGTACATCTCTGGGTGTACGTCGTGCACTCACTTATTTCTGTCGTTGACTCGATTCCATTTTACAGAGTTTTGCAGATATTGCAAAGGCATCTCCCGACCGCCTACAGACCCTGCCGGGTTTCGGACAGGTCAAGGTAAAGCGTATAAAAGAGGCTTTCGAAAAACCTTTCCGGAATTCAGTGACAAATGCGACTTTCTCACTCGGTAGTCAAGTTGACGTTGTACCGAGTGGCACCAGTGGTGATGCAGACACTGTGGTCACGCCAACTCTGAGACGCGATTTCGATCCAGAACCGGAAACGTTCTTTGTATCAGAGACGTAGGTCCTCTGATTCTTGATTAGTCCATATCCCTGTAACCTAGTTTGGTCCTCAAAACAGGCTGTCGTGACCCGTTTTACGCGCCTTCTTCCCAGTGCAGTCATGCTTTACGCTTCATCCAGTGGGCACGCTTACGAATATATGTCTGTCGTTCATGATATTGCCCTTGTATGCTTCGTATAGGGCATATACACGTTGCTACAGCCGCCCAGATGCCAGTATGACATGTGAACAGAAATACAACGAGTAGGGTTACACGCGTTGCGTACGAAAGAACGTTGATGTGATGTACCGAAAAGTACTAGTCTATCTCTAATCAGCGATCAACGTCCAATCCGAGCTGACCCGGCGATGACTCTGCCTTCACACACTTAAAGGACAATTCTTCCACTTGTTTCAGCACTCGCACAAGCCAGCAGCCATGCCTCGTCAATTCTTCGTCGGTGGAAACTTCAAGATGAACCCGATCTCTCGGGCACAGAAGAAGACGATCGTCGATGTACTGAATACAGCCGACCTGGATCCCAACACCGGTGCGCGATCCTCGTATCTGAAAATCGTTACACAGTTCTAAATGGTGCTGTACCACATCTGTAGAAGTCGTTATCGCTCCACCATCGTTGTACCTTATTCCCCTCCAGGAGATTGTCAGAAAGGACGTCAAGATCTCTGCTCAGAACTGCTACTGTAAAGCATCGGGTGCATTTACCGGTGAGATTAGGTGAGAGAGAATCCGTATCGCTCTGGCGGTCGTGATTCATGTATCATCAGCCCAGCTCAGCTCGCCGATGCTGGTATCCCCTATGTGATTATCGGTGAGGCGACATTTTACACCTAACTGGTATCACTCAATTCCATCACGCGTGCAGGACACTCGGAACGTCGCACACTCTTCCACGAGACATCGGAGCTTGTGGCTAAGAAGACCAAGGCTGCACTCGATGGATCGCTCTCTGTCATACTCTGCGTTGGAGAGACCTTGGAGGAGCGCGAAGCAGGTAAGACTACTGGTGTTGTCGAAGAACAGTTGCAGGAAGTTGTCAAAGTATTGAGCGAGAGCGACTTCAGGTGCGTTCGCAATACCAGTTGACAATCTACCATCCAATAAACGTGTGTTATCTAGCCGAGTCGTGATCGCCTATGAGCCTGTGTGGGCGATAGGAACGGGCAGGGTTGCCACTGCTGCTCAGGCCCAAGAAGTTCATGC
>Ga0307518_10000357_pt1 | contig 34671 bp, 18 predicted proteins | sample 25_EM_MG_FD_203889 | JGI IMG/M metagenome (GOLD analysis project Ga0307518, IMG submission 203889) | Populus trichocarpa ectomycorrhiza microbial communities from riparian zone in the Pacific Northwest, United States - 25_EM | ecosystem: Host-associated > Plants > Roots > Unclassified | place... | reverse complement strand
TACAGGCTCTGATCTTGGTTCCTTTTATTATAACACGAACACGACGCGGATGCATCGTGTAAAATTGAACAAAAAACCAAATGTGAACATTCTATCATACAATGTTATTTGTAAATAAAACATTAGAACAGATAAATTGCTTGTAAATATCATATTGTGATGTTAGTTTATGTCTTACGTTTTGAACTGCGACAATCAAGTTGGTGAGCTTGTCTTAACAAGCCTACATTACAACAAATCAAGGCGTGCATAGGGGGGAGCTCAACATTGACATTTGGACCATACGACTCTTGAGCTGTGAACTTGGAGAAACAGTCGCAAACCAACAACAACAACAACAACAAGCAACGCTTTCATGAATCCTCGCTAGCTAAAATAATTTATATTTCAATGCAGAAGTCTTTGTAGTGTGGCAATATCGTCGATTGAACGTACGGACAACAGAATATGGAGACGTATTGATTTTTTTTAGTACAAATTAAGCAGCCTGTACCTTCACCAGGAATGAATGTGGACATTCTCCATTAAAGTCATAAGGAAGAGAAATTGAGCAACGCAATGGGGAAGGGAGGGAGGGGAGGGGACATGCATGGCATTATGCATACCGCTGGCTTAGGGTTTGCACGTTTTTTGTGTATCATTGGGTCATAAAGAGAGAACCAGGAACAATCAAACGGATGTTGAATTCTTTTGGAAAATCAGAACACGTCTTCTCGTTGCATCATTGTTCATGAACTTTTCTATCTCTTCCTTTGCTCCTTTATTTTTGTAAGTGGGTCTTCTTCTTTTCAAAAGTTTTTGTTAACTAATAATCAAACCTCATTTAATTCAATAAATTGTTTGTTTTCCACTCTCATGATTGAAGGAAACAACACCACATAGTTTAATAACTAATTATGCGAGTAACTCCTGCTCTGGAGCAGTGGGGCGGGTAAGATCGATATTTTTTTTAAAAAAAAAAAATTATATATGTAGATTTTTTTAAATATAATTTTTTTAGTTTAAAAAATTTTAAGTTCAAATTAAAAAATTTATACATACATGTAATCAAATAAATCAAGAATTATATGTGTAAATAAATAAATAAATAATTATTAACGATATCTAAAAATAAAACTTGAAAAATTAAGAGACATGTGTGGATCAAGATATTTAATCTTAAAAGACAGGATATTTATCCAGTTGTATTTGTTTAATTTGTCTATTAATATAATTTTTTTATTCAAGAAAACGATAATAGAAATACAAACATAAATTATATTGATCAAATAAAATAAAAAGAGAAAATAACATTATGTAAGGCAGCACACATTAGAAATATTATATGAAAATAATTATTTTTATTTTAAAAAAATTCATCCATACAAAAGATAAAACAAACTATAGATAAATCAGAAAAAAAACTCTTCAAATTTAAATGCATAACTAAAAAAAATAATCGTCATTTAAAAGAGATTTTTTAACAAAATGAAAGAGAAAATGAGTACTAATTTAAATATAAATTAAACAAAATAGACAAAAGAAAACCATAAAAATCATCAATTCAATTAAAAAGAAAAGAAAAAAGCAAAGGCTCGCTATTGGGTCTGGCTCATTTTTTCAGGGTAGGTCCACGTGGCTGAGCTCTTGATTTTTTTTGTTTGCAACATGTCATGCGCCCCATATTTAAAAAAAACAAAAACTAAGACGACGCGTCATCAAATTTGCCTGGAGTAATGATCGAAAAATCATGACTTAAGTTGTTTTGACCTAAAAACCTATTTTTTAACCCATATTTGACCTATAACACAGTAAAAACCATAATAAATCTATTTATAATCTAAAAAACTAAAATAACTACAAAAAAATCAACTCAAACTCATATATATTTTTTCAACTTTAAAAATAAAAAACAATATAATATAAATTTTTTTATCAAATAACATTATTTGACACAAATATCACCTAGTTTGATAGCTTAAATCAGTATAACCGATATTTTATTTTCCTCTGTAGCCAGAGGCCCCGAATCCAGCAATGATGAATAAAGCCTTTCACGGTGAAAAACTCACATTTTTAAGAGTTATATTTAATATATAAAAAAATCAACCATCCCTTTAGTGAAAAAAATGATGCCTGATGGGATCTACCCATAGCGTACACATATGTATTGACGATCCAAGATTCGAAAATTGTGGTGTCGGTAATAGTCACAGTGGTGACCGCATAGCACATAAAATCACACCATCACTTCTTTTATTTGTCATTGCTGTCCAATCCTTAGCGTCTAACAAAATTGTCAAGCTGAGTTAATCCATTACTCACATTTTTATTTTTATTTTATTTTTATTTTTAAATTTCAATTAACCCGTCCAGTTGTTCAAGCACTGAGATTTTTTTTTCATTCACACCTAACCTTCGGTGGTTATATAAAATACATGTTGCGGGGTCCACATGTCTTTTTTGTCATTTCTCCTACTTTATCATACACAACGGCACAAGAAACTGCTAAGTTGCTACATACTAGTTTTTTTTTTATATCGTAAATAAGGAGCTCCCATGTATTTTAGTGAAAAAATAATAGTATTATTTCTTTATTATAATTGATAATCGAAAGCAATCATTTGGAGAGCTGTCATCCATGAGCCTCCACGGTACAATTGCTAGACCATTCCACTGACCAAGCCACATTGCTTGAAGCGCCAAGATGCATAGATATTCGACTTGATCTAGACTTCACTCGGTGTAAAGTTGAAGGAACGGAATGGATTGATTAATTTAAATTGATTTTGATTAATAAAAAAATTAAAATAATATTATTTTGATTTTTAAAAAAATATTAAATTGAATTTTGACCATGTAGTGAGTTGATTTGTCGGGGAGGCAAACTGGGTCAAATCCAAGCTAGTTTCTTTACATTTGGACCGGGTTGAGGGCGAGTTAACCACAATCGGAATATTGCATTCCGTCAATATTTGAACACTGATTTTTTCATAAAAAAATTATCAATAAAATCACAAACAGTAATTGATCATCATAAAATATATCATAGATATGTGGTTAATTTGATGTTAACACTTAATATGTTCAAAATATAAAGAAAATCATGTCAAAATTTTGGTAAGGATTTAGCATATAACATGGGATAAAAAAAAAATTATATATGTATATATATAGGGTTAACACATTTCTTGATTTATTTTGTTTGTTTTCTATAAATGTATCATACTTTCAAATAAATATTTATTTTAAGGTTGATGCTTGCTTTTGCGAGCATTTTTTTTCATATGATAAAATCAAAATAGTTTATAATTTTCTTTATTAAGCCCAAATGGAGTTTATGAACAAGGTCGCGGGGTGATCGGGGTCGATCCAATTTGATGTCTTCTCAATATGTTTTTAAAAAAATTATCATCTTGATGTTTTTTTAAAGTCAAGCCATATTTTTACCAGTTATCTAGATTGTTTTTGAACATGTGAAGTCAATCAATTCACATTGGAAACTTCCACATGGTTTAATTAAAAATTCAAGCTAGAGAAGTAGTCGAGTATAAAAGTTTAAAGATTGAATAGCCTGGTTAAGTTTAACGACAAGGTTAAAAAAATATCTCGCACCTTTAATAGTATTTTTTTATATTAAAAAAATTAATATAATCTCTAAGGTGGTATTTGATTATTGTCTCATGACAAAAAAAAAAAAAAACAAAGACAGTAAAGACAAAAATATATTTGGTTGAAGAGATAGACGGAGATAGAGACATAGAAATAAAAATAAATCTATCTTTGAGATATTTTTGAAGTGAAATTATGTACTTCTAAAATAGAAGGTACATAAAGGACATGTCTTTAGAGATAATATTTATTATATTTCATTCCTAAAATATCATTGTAAAAAACTTTAAATTCCAAAATTATCCAACCAAGACATGTAAAAATAAAAATTATTATTATCATAATTTTAAAACTTAACTCGAGAGACGATTCGGGTCAAAGCCCGGGTCACAAGTCAGGTTGGCCCGGGTTACAAGTCAGGTTGACCCAGTTCAACATAAAAGTAAAAATAATTATTATTATAATTTTAAAACTCGATTCGGAGGTTGATCCGGTACAAGGCCCGGGTCACAAGTGAGGTTGACCATTGACCAAGATCAATATAAGAACAAAAATAATTATTATCATAGTTTTAAAAGCCGACTCGATGGTCGACCCAATGAAGGAGTAGGTCATGTATTTATGAGGATTAACCCGAGTTAACCCAGGTCAACATAAAATAAAAGTGGTTATTATTATAATTTATAAACTTGATTTGGGATCAACCCGGGACAAGACCTAATTCACTGATCAGGAGGGTCAACCCGAGTTAACCTATGTCAATGTAAGAATAAAAATTGTTATTATCATAATTTTAAAACTTGACTTGGGATCAGCCGAGGCAAGGCCTAGGTCACAAGTCGAAAGGGTCATCACATGTCAACTCAAGTTAACATATGGATATAAATAGTTATTATTATAGTTTTAATATATTCATGTTATAAGTCGGGATGGTCAACTCGGCTAACCCAAAATCTTTATTTTTTTTCTTCTAAAAAATCAATGAGTTTTTGATCCGTGTTTTATCCCGAGTTGACTTGAGCTTTTAAACGAGTCATTTCGAATGAATTCTTCCTCTATTTCTTCTTAAATTCAGACCATTTCATGCCCTGAACCAAACCGTCAAGTAAATCTTGATTTTATAATTCAGATTATTATAAAATTATTAATTTTAACTTTTAATATAAAAAAGTAAAAAAGTAAAATATTGAATTATTATTTTTTAAACATGTAATTTTTATAACAATACGAGTAAAATAAAAAAGTAATAAAATAAAATAAAAAAATATTTTATCTTTTCCACCATAATCAAATAAAATATATAAATAATTATTTTGCTACTAACATAATTTTATCAAAATTTCATTTTTTATCTTTCTCTTCTTTATTTTTATTGTTTTTTTTCTCAGAACAATAAAATAACTGATTAAGTTACAATTTACCAGCGATAACTATTTTTTTTCCTTTTTGTGTTTTTAAGAAGTAAACGCATGTCAACTCGGTACGAGGTCAGTGGATGAGGGCGAGAAATTTACTTCAAAAGAAAAATAAAAACAAAACAGAAGAAAATTAAAGGAAAACGTGATTCGGGCTAGGAGATGACGCAGGAGAAGAGCGTAAATTGCGCTAGTAAACCTGAGGGCTCGACAGGGTCTTGCCGGCTGTGGTGGCCAGGCTGTTTCAGATTAAGACTATTATTATACTATTATTATGGTGTCTGCCTCTGACCAATGACCATGCACCACCGCCACTCCACGTGTCATCATCTCACATCACCTTCTCCAACTCGTGCGGTCTCTTGATCCAGTCTAGCATATATATTTACAAGAAACCCCTTCCTCAACAAACTTGTTCGAAAGATCTACGGCTCTCAAATTAGCAAATTTACCCCCCTACCCGTGTCCTTATGGCCCACTCTTGCGTGTGTCTCTTTTCGTGAATTTTTTGAATTTGAAACGAGTTCTCACGTGAATTGGATTAATGATGACAGTATCTTAGCGTTACATCATTGGAAGAACAGATCACAGCCGCAGATCAATTGAGGAAATGCAAGTGCCTAGCTGGGAGCAAGCAGCGTGTGGATTGGTTTGGTTTTCAAAGTGAAAGTCTTAATTCTATATATATATAAAATTGAAGTCTTTATTATGCATATTCTGGGATGGTGATAACTTGTGTTTTTATATATTTTTTTAAAATATATTTATTTTAAAAATATCAAACTACTATTTTTTAATAATTACTGATTTAAAAAAAAAAAAACAGTCCACGTTGCAATACCACTTAAATGGGACCCTTGATTAGCAGGTTTCCCACGGTAACACCGTGGAACCCATCATTACTGTTACCGTATCTGCCCGCGTAGTATATTCCACTATTATCCATATTCAAATGACCCTGTTTCTGACTGAAATTGTCGGTGGCATTAGGATAATTTAGACATTTAATTGTTACCTTAATTGTCCTCGCCTAAAACCCATGCGCTTTACATACGCAGCTGCATCTATGGCGCGTGGCTTGATCTACCTGCATTCAATAAAATCAACTGAAAACTTGATGCTTCTTTCGAGTTTTTTTTCAATGTTAGCGTTGTGGAAAAATTATTTTTTAAACTAATATAGTTAAAAAAGTAATTTTTAAAGTAATATAATAGTTAATATACGAATAAAGTATTTTATAAATATTTCTTTGCATGAACTATATTTACAAAAGCCTCCATGTAAGTAATCCGATACGGTGAGTTGGCAGAGATAATTATTTTTGGGATGAAATTACAAATATGAACTCTGGCAGACAATAAAATTGTGCAAGTGCAAGCTCAGCAGTGAGAGGCGCGTGAATGATGTATACTTTAAATCCTAATAAAAAAAGAAAAGAAAAGAACGCCACCGGCAACTGGGCTTTGATAGAACGCCTCCAGTGCTCGAATGGGACGGCCACGAATCCCCAGGAAACAACCTTCCCTTTTAATCCAGTATAATTACTATATCACATAAAACCTAACAGAATTAGATGATAAATTAAATATGGAAATCCAAAAAAAAAACAACAATTAAAAAAAGAAAGGAGGAGGAACACCAATGTCTCACTTTATGACCCCTTGCCTCATCCGCACGCGCTTGCTTGTTAGATAGTTCGTCACACATTCCCTTCCTTTTGAACTTCTCGACCTCACTCGGTCAAAGTATATTAAATTAAAGGCGAAGTTAAGAACACTTATGTACTCCTAATTTCACGTCAGCCTTGTGATAGCTTTTGTCTCTTGTCTCCGTGTAATATTTTGACGGTTGAAATGAAAAAAAGTTAAATTACTATTTTTTTTTTCCGAATTATGTCTTGGATTTTTTCAAGAAAAGCAAAAGAAAGGAATATGTGTTGATAAAAGTAATGCTAATCTATGGATTGTTTCGAGTGTACTTAGAGAAAGAAAAAGAACATGGATTGATCTCGTAAATATGCTATTTTTATTTATTTATTTATTATTATTTCTTAAGAAACTCATGATTCCAGTTGTTGAAATATTAGAAAAAAAATCTCAAAAAAAATAATTCCATTTAATACCCAATTAAAGGTGTGGATATCTCAAGGTTGGTTTCCTTCCATATCAAAAATAACACTCGAGGTGTTTTAAAATTAATTTTTTACTGTAATTTAATTTAATTATAGTGTCTAATTAATGAATAAGTTAAGTTTATATAAAAGATAAAATTTATTTTATTTTTTTAAAAAAATAAAACCATCTCCTTATATTGACATGACAGATGCTGTGTGTGTCTATTTATGTTGCATTACAATTCATCTGTGTCTGTCTACAGTGTGCCCTCACCTACTTCCATTTCATCAAAAATTAAAAATTAATTATTTAACTAATTTTAAAGAAGAAAAACTCTAGAAAAAAGACGTGGTGAGCTGTTTACCTTCTCTTTTCTAAATTCCTCCTCTGGACATCACTCCCTCTCTCTATAATTTCTCCTCCTCCTTGTATATAATCTCACTGCAAGCTGTAATTGAGTGAGAGCTTTTCTGGACTCATATCCCAAGTTCATTGTCTCTTTCCTTCTCTCACTCTCTCTATCTCGAAAACGACCCTCTCTCTTTTTTCTTTCCCTTTCTCCATCCTAACAAATAGTTATCGTATAAATTGTCTCCTCATATCACCGTAATTTAGAGACTTCTCGCTTTAGTTGCTTACCCTTTCTCCTCCACGCGTCTCTCTTTTCACACATTCTCTCTCACACCATGTTATCAAAATTTTAGCCTTTTTTTAGCCTCAAAACAAAGAAAAAGATCGGGTTTCTAACGCATCTGTTCCTTTACATTGCGAGTCCAAATCCTTTTGTTTTATAGATCAGAAACTCAAAAGAGAAAGGCTTTAAACGACAATGGCACCCTCGTTTGACTGGTGGGCAAAGGACAGCCATAAAGGAACACCGGTGGTAGTCAAAATGGAGAACCCAAACTGGTCAATGGTGGAGCTGGAAGGTCCGTCAGAGGAAGATTTCTTGATCACTGACTCACCGAGTCGACTCGGCCGAGACAAATCACGTAACAAAAACGCTAAACAACTCACATGGGTTCTTCTCTTAAAAGCCCACAAAGCTGCCGGTTGCTTGACCTCCATCGCCACCACAATGCTCTCTCTCGGCTCCGCCATCAAGCGCCGCATCCACTCAGGCCGCACCGACACCGAAACCACAGACATCGACCGGGAGAATGAGAACCCGACTGTGAAAACAAGATTCTATACTTCCATCAAGATTTTTCTGTGGATGTCAGTTTTGCTATTAGGTTTTGAAATTGCTGCTTATTTTAAAGGGTGGCATTTTGGAGCTCCACATCTCCAATTGCAGTACTTATTAGCGACACCGTTTGGGTTTAAAGATATCTTTGATTCCTTGTATTCACGGTGGGTCTTATTTCGTGTGGAGTATCTCGCTCCTCCATTGCAATTCCTAGCCAATGCGTGTATTGTGCTCTTCCTTATCCAGAGTATTGATAGGCTTGTCCTTTGTTTGGGTTGTTTCTGGATCCGGTTTAAGAATATTAAACCAATCCCCAAACAAGACGCTGTTGCTGATCTTGAATCTGGTGAAAATGGCTTCTTTCCTATGGTTCTTGTCCAGATTCCCATGTGCAATGAGAAAGAGGTACCTTCAAATTTCAAAATTTTAGCTCTTACTTTTAGTCGGTTATTTGTGTGCGTATGTGTTTTTTGTTTTTTAATTTAAATTTGGTTTTTTTCCCCCCAAGGTTTATCAACAATCAATAGCTGCTGTGTGTAATTTAGACTGGCCAAAATCGAAGTTCTTAATACAAATTTTAGATGATTCTGATGATCCAACTACGCAATTGTTGATCAAAGAGGAAGTTCATAAATGGCAGCAAGAGGGTGCCCGCATTTTGTACAGGCATCGTGTAATTAGAGATGGGTATAAAGCTGGCAATCTTAAGTCTGCTATGAATTGTAGCTATGTCAAAGACTATGAGTATGTTGCTATTTTCGATGCCGACTTTCAGCCAACCCCTGACTTCCTCAAAAAAACAGTTCCTCACTTTAAGGTACTTAACTTCGACTCCTTATTGTTATCTTCTTTTTAATTTATTTTCATCTAATTTCAAGTAAGGGAGTTAAATTTATATGAAACTCAGTGGCAAAATTGGATAGGTAGTTAATTTAAACTTTCTATCATCTAAAGACAAAGTGCTGAAATTGATTGTGGCATTACAGGATAATGAGGAGATCGGGCTTGTTCAGGCAAGATGGTCTTTTGTGAACAAGGATGAGAACTTGTTGACTAGGTTGCAGAACATTAATTTAGCGTTTCATTTTGAAGTAGAACAGCAAGTGAATGGAACTTTCATTAACTTTTTTGGATTCAATGGAACTGCTGGTGTGTGGAGGATAAAAGCTTTGGAGGAGTCCGGTGGTTGGTTGGAGAGGACTACTGTCGAGGACATGGACATTGCTGTTCGTGCCCATCTTCATGGCTGGAAGTTCATTTTCCTCAATGATGTTGAGGTATTACAATTTTCTTTTTAGTTTATATCACCGAGTGTTTTGTCATTGATTTCAGTGAGCATCTCACTAAATCTAGTGGCAGTTAATGGTTTGTACAAGGTTTAATAGTTTTTGTTCCTTTTATGTTCAGTGTCAGTGTGAATTGCCTGAATCATATGAAGCATATAGAAAGCAACAACACAGATGGCATTCTGGACCCATGCAGCTATTTAGACTCTGCTTACCTGATATTATTCGATCCAAGGTATATACTTTTTCGAATACCTTCTGCTGTAATTACAATTTTTCCCTATTTTTTGTGCTGGTTTTATTTTGCTGCTTTTGTTATGTAATGTGTATTGGTCTTTTGCAGATTAGCATATGGAAGAAATTCAACATGATTTTTCTTTTCTTTCTGCTCAGAAAGCTGATCCTACCATTTTATTCTTTCACACTCTTCTGCATAATTCTCCCCATGACGATGTTTATACCAGAGGCTGAGCTCCCAGCATGGGTTGTGTGCTACATTCCAGCTACCATGTCATTTCTCAACATTCTCCCAGCCCCCAAATCCTTCCCTTTCATTGTCCCCTATCTTCTGTTTGAAAACACCATGTCAGTGACCAAGTTCAATGCTATGATCTCCGGGCTTTTCCAGCTTGGAAGTGCCTATGAATGGGTTGTTACTAAGAAGTCTGGCCGATCTTCTGAGGGTGATCTTGTTTCCTTGGTTCAGAAAGAAACGAAGCATCAAAGGGGTTCTTCTGAGCCAAATCTTGATGAATTGAAGGAAGAAATTATGCAACAAGATCAAAAGGCTAAGAAGAAAAGGAAGCATAATAGAATATATATGAAAGAGTTGGCTCTAGCTTTCCTTCTTTTAACAGCTTCAGCAAGGAGCCTTCTGTCTGCTCAGGGGATCCATTTCTACTTCTTGCTATTTCAAGGGATATCATTCTTGCTTGTCGGTCTAGATTTGATAGGAGAGCAGGTTCAGTGAAGGAAGCATGACAGATTTTGTGAGATATATTGCCGATATAAACATAGGCGACTTGGGTGGACAACAAGTATATGATTATCACTGAAAATAAAATTTACACGGGGAAGTTGTACTGGGCTGGGAGTGCTTCTTTTCTTGATTGCCCCCAACCCTTCAGAACCCCAATACATTGCGCACCCAATATGAGGTACAAATATTGTGTTATATGGACAGAAGAATGACTGCGGTTGGGCAAGAAAGATACAGTAGATAGTGTTTATGCTTCTTATTACATGTAAGGTTCTTTTTATTTTTTTATTTTCTCCTTTTCTGCCTCTTGTTTTGTTTTTTGTTTTTTTTATTCTTTCGTTTTTGGTTCAATTCTTTTGTAAGAGATATTGTCGGTTCAAACATCAAAGAAGAATTCTAATTACAGCTTCAAGGTTCATCACTCTTTTTTTGTATTTCTATATTCATGCCAGCTTGTTACATCTGTTTGTGGTTAATTTCTACTAATGGCCAGCTTTGACGGTAGTGAAAGCAAGTCTTGCTCGTCTGGTCTGGAGTCGCTCAGCTAAGACTAGCAGCCATTTCACTTCTCAGGACACTTGACAAATGACTTCGTGGTTATGTAAATTAGTGAGAATCTACTAATAATTCGGATTTCAAAATAACTTGAATCTGTGCTTAGAAACATTTTCAAGAATGTGCCAAATTTCCTGATGGCTCTTGTAACTGTTCCAGGTATTGTGATATTTGGCTTGAGTATTATTATTATGATTTGATTGAAAGGCTAGAGCTAGTCTTCAACTACTTTCCTCCGAAATCATCTACGAATTTATGGCTTGGCATTGTAGATTCGAAGATCATAGACAGATGCCGAGTAAGTGCAAAAAGCGTATTAAGCTAGAATTGATATGATAATTTGACGAGGTTGCTTTTCGAGCACAAAAACAAAATCGATCTGGTATCTGGGTTGCACATGGGAGTGTTGTTTTGTCTGGTTTCTCCGCCTGGCCCATCTCGAAGGTGTCTTAACCGTATTTATGATTAGGAAGCAGCTGGACCACGCCATGACATGGACTCCTTGAAATCTACTCTCCTTGGAAGCGCATTCAAAAGTCTTCCTGCAGAAAACTTTCCTTTCCGTTCTCCTCAGCCTTCCCAGCCCAGCACGCTCTTCTTTGTTTTTTGTGGGATGAATACTTCCACACCCAGTAGGACAAAAGAGATTTAGGTATGTGTGAGAGAGGGTATGTGGGAGAGATACATAGGTCCATGAGGAGTGCTGATCGTCCCAATGGCAAGGCTAGATCACAGGAAATTTGAAACAAAAATCTTCAATTTTTTTTACAGTTCATAGTCCAGGCCAAAAAAGATGAACATTGAATATTGAGTTGGGTCCACGCAGACGAGCGGTATTCAACAAGAAGGGGCGGCACATCTTTGAGTTTGACGGGCATGTGGCATCTGTTTTCTGTGGGGTTTTTTCTTCAAGACGGCATGCAAGTGTGTCAGAGGCTCTTACATATGTCACCCTTAACCTTAAGTACACTTTGTGTAATAAATCCAGCTCACCCATCTCTCACCCGAACTGCAGTTTCCTTGGTTTCCATATATCTATAAAAAATAAGGATTGAATAAAAAGGAAAATCACGCGATTAACTTTTTTCGCAGGTTGTTAACAAAAGTCCAAATCAGGTAGATAACTCTCTGCTGAATTTGTCAGCACAGAGTTTGTCTAAAATAATACCAACCATGTAACATGAGCGGTCTTCTCAGTTTTGCTCCCCTTTTTTCATGGGAAGCCCTTGCTTATATTGGGGCATTATCCTCCAACCTTATTCTGCTGGCAAAGGCTTGGTAGAAGATGTCATCACACATGGATATACACTGTCGTACAGCTATAATCTTCTCTCTTTTGGAAAAATAGAAAGGGATCATCACGGATTGGATTTTTGCTACTTGAATTCCCAACCCTTTTAGCACTGAAAGCTATTCGCACGTTGTGTAAGAGCTTAACCTCATCGAAAGAACCCTAATTTGGAACTAAATCAACGTGAAATGGGCATGATAAAAGGGAAAATGGACAAGTAATGGTCCTTTTCAAGTAGGGTTTCTATTTTGAAAGAATCTTATAAATATTTTAAGCTGTCAGGCCAATTTTGCTAGCTTTATGGCTAGGGACTTCTCTTAGGGTCAGTTGCTTAAATGGGATCCGTCAATGTGTAACAAATTTAGTTTCTGATTGTAATTTAGCCCGTGATTTCTGTCTGATAATCACTTGTGGAACCAGGGACCACTGCAGATTAAATGCATATCAATATCGATATATATATATATATATATATTGCTTTGCTTGGCAACGCAACAAAATGTTTGACGGGACGGCTGTAGATTCTAGAAGATCATAGAATATGCATGCATATATCATAATCAATGATCGATCCCGATACGAAATTCTTCTGTTCATACCAACTGTGCATGTGATGAGGCCTGTTACGATCCCCCCCTCCCGCAATTTTATCGCTATATTTGATTGATACGGTTGAATTGTTCTTACAAAAATTATTAGTGTTTGTTTTGAGAAATATTAAAATCACTAATTCATTGCCGTATCGATTAAAATCACTTTGAAAAAAAGAAGCACGGGAGTCGTATCATTAATTAATGACACATTGGGCACAAGACCCACTTCTGTAGCCACGGCCTTCTTTCATGGACGACGGCATTGGAGCAAGATAAATGAGCTGAAACTATATAACTACTGGCGGTGCATGCTTCTTTATATATATATAAAAGGAGCATTCTGTTTGGGCAAGGCCCAAACAGAGTTGCATTGTGGTGCCAATTCTTGCGGGCATTGCCTTGACGGATCGGCCACCAATCACCCCGCACATGATCATCATTCACCACCCTGCATGTTATCATCTCATGACGCACGTGGTCAGCCCTCCACGTTGCGGTCACCATTACACGCTGTTCTTGACCATCAACCATGCCACACCGTTTGGGCCAAGGCTCAAAGGACCAAAAATTCCCTCCTCTTTTATTTTTCATCACATGTACTATCCATTGCGCACACTCTAGGATTGATATTATCTTTTCTCCTAAATGATTACAAACAAGCATCATATTTAATGCAAATAAAATATTTCTTTTCATAACTAATGATCATTTCTAGCTACTGTATCATTGATAATCACCCACCTATCCACTAATAGGGTGAAAGACACTACAACTAAAGGTGGATGCCAATGTTTTCACAATTCAATTATCATGCAACTATGCATCTCTCGAGGTGAGTTGATATGACTAAAATCTATTAATACTTTGGATTACCAGGTAAACGAGAGAGGTTCTTACAAGTTATAATTTTCTCATACTCAACATTTCACTCTCGATCTTATATTTTTTTCTCATTTTTGTCATACATTCACTGACTCAAGCATTGAAGAGTCCCTCGTCCCATAAAAAACTTATTTTTTTTCATGATAATTAAGCCCAAACACCAAGCTTACATTCAAGTCCACATGTCTTGGCCTAGGATAGCAGCCTATGGAAAGCCTAATTTATGTTTCAAGTTTTTTACGACTTCATTAGTGGTGTCGTCTATGGAAAAGTGAAAAAAAAAAGCACTTCATCACCTTTCACACAAAAAAGACTATTTCAATGTCTGATGAAACTCTAGGATAATAAAGAGTAATTGATTTCCTTACTATAAAAACTCTATCTCTCTCAGGTCTCTAACAACTCACCATAAAATGCAAGTGCTCAATAATATTATTTTGGCTATACAAAAACGACTTCATACTCTTTTGTTCTATCAATAAAAAATCCAACACATAACTCTATTATATGCACGAGATACAAAGAGGAAACTTTAGTTTCACAAAGGAACAAAACAAAATGACATGCAAAGTATGTATATGATACTCCTACTTTCTGAATGAGTCATTTTTTATATGAAGAAAACTCCTTCACATATCTTAGTCATAAGCATGACTATCTCTATTAATTCTCATCTGACACTCACTCACATGCTTCCTCATAAAAAAATCTTAGACGTAAGATGAGACCAACTTCTAAGAATGAACACCAATCCAATCATCTAGGAGACTCTCTATTTTATCATATGGTGTTACACACTCATTTCTTTAAAAAATATATCATTACAAAGGTCATTTGAGATAACTATGATGACCTTACATATTCTAAATAGTATATACAAAATGTTAGAAGCATCCTAGAGGCAGTGACAATAAAAAATAATTCCATGTGCAAGATTTTTCCTGTAATGTTTCATGGAAATGCTAGGGTGATGTATCACAATCTTGATCAAGGATCCATTCTAGGTCTTCATGATCTCTACATGAAGCTCATCTCTTGTTTTAGCATAAGCATTCCAACTAAAAAGAGCATATTGGAGCTTTTTACCATCACCCAATGAGAAGATAAAAGCAATAGAGGATATCTCAAAATATGTAATGAGGAAATACTCAACGTGAAAAATCTGCTCGAACCAATTACCACTAACACCCTGATTGGTGGAGTCTACAACTACTCATTATGGGAATGACAATATACACCACCTAACAATACTCATCTAGGCGTTAAATAGGTAGTACAGAATTATATTAAAGTGGAATAAGCCAGCGTGTCCAAATAAGGTCACCTAAATTTTCACCAAACAAAGTCTCCCCAACATCACTGGTCTCTAACCAAAGCATCTAAAAAAAGTACCAAGGGACACATTTATGATCGCCTTACATTCCTCAAACTTCTGACTACTTATCTAACCATTACACGGACTGAGGTGCTGACTATTATCAATAAGAAATAATTTATGCAATATCACCCTCCTATGAAAAGTGGCGTAGACACGAGAAATCCTAATAAGTTGTCTTTTTCACTGTGATCATAGGCATGACATTGAGAAATGCCATACCTTGAAAAAGAAGATAGAAAGACTGATCGCAAAAGGTTACCCTCATTATTTCATGAAAAAAAAAAAACCAGAGCATAAAATAAAGGAAGTCTACACAATTGATGATTTACCTAAAATTAAATGATCCATGAATTAGCCCCACGAGTTATATCTCTATCTTCTAAACTTTTTAATAAAAGTAATGATTTTTTTCCATATCTATAATGTATTCAATAAAAAATCTCTATTAAAATCTTCGCGGTAAGATCTTCATGTCACTAAACGTGTCTTCATTGAATTTTCATATGTGTCTCTAGTGTCTCTAAAAGATCATAGATCTTTCTTCAAGTTCCTATGATCATTTTTCTCCAGGTCCTCATGATAACTTGACTTTTATCGGATTGAAGAACCTTTTTCGATCTTTATGACTGCTTATTGAATATTTTTATCTAAAACGCATTCTGAAATACATACACAAACCATATTTACTTTTAAATTGATTTTTTGCTACACTACTTCTCTTTACAAACAACACTATTAAATTATTCTCTCTTATAGAAACATTGAGAAAAAATTACACGATGAAAACTCTTATGTAGACACCTCGCAAGACATAAAAGACCAACATTTAGATGCTTGACTATGGTAACTCTCTCATAGCCATAACATGTAAAAAATTAGTTTTCTTTTCTTATTTTTGTTGGTTAAGTCTTCCAAATACTTTTGTTTAAAAGATTTTTTCCGGAAAGGTAAATGATGTTGTATGTTTTTTACATATATAAAAAATAAAATAAATATGAGCACTTTGTTTGGGATAAAGCCCGAACAGAGTGGCAACATAATGCCATTTCTTTTAAGATAGCCCAAACAAAGTGGCACCATAATGCAACTCTTCTTGAGCTATGCCCAAAAGGAATGACCACCAACCATTCCATGCTTATGGTCACCACTCACCACTCTACTTGTTACCATCCTACACCATGTATGATCATCACACCCACACCATTCGTGGCCACCAACCATGCCACATCGTTTGGGGTCAATACCACTTCGTTTGGGTATGGTCAAAATAAAGTAGCACTATAATGCAAATCTTTTTTTTGCCATGCCTATGTGGAGTGACTATCAACCACCTCATACGTGTGGTCACCACACACTACCCTAGGTATCATTATTGCACGTCGTCCATGGATACCTGATGTTGTGGTCACCATACAACACTATTTATGGCTACCAATCATACTACACTGTTTGGGCTAACGCCCAAACAACCAAATTTTTTCCTCCTTTTTACTCTTACACATACTATCTATTACGCATATATCTATTTTTTTTTGGTTTTGAGGAGTCAAAATACAACATCATAACATCTGTAGTGTATAATTTTTTTTATTTTTTTATATACTCTTTGTAAAGTACATATTTTTTTATATGGTTGGTGCCACCTTTTCTAACCAATAGTTGATAATGCAAACATGCAACACTTTCAATGCAAATAATGTACCTTATTTCTCAATCAATAATTATTTTTAGTGAACGTATCGTTGATAATCACCCATTTATTTAACAATGGTGTGAAATGCATTACAACCAAAGATGGGTGCCAATGCTTTCACCAATCAATTATCATGTAACTCTCCGTATCTTATGGTGAGATGGCATGATCAAAGTCTATAGATGTTTTGGATTACTTGGTAAATGAGAGAGGTTCTCATAAGTCAGAATTTCCTCATAATCAACATTTCACTCTCATTTTTTTTTCCCCATAGCTCTCATACATTTTCTGACTTAAGCATTAAAGAGTCCCTCATGGATTTTTTTAGGATAATCGAGCCCAAACACCAAGCCTTTATTCAAAGCCCCACATGTCTTGGCTTAGGATTGTGGCTCGTGGAAAACCTAATTTATATGTGAAGTTTTTTCATGACTTCATCATTTATCAAGCAACAAGTTCTTATAAGCATAACGAACACATATATTTTCTCTTTCTGACTATAACAAATAACATCTGGTATGTGGGGTACTCTAACATTTGATTGCTATATATAGTTGCTGCTTGCTCCAAAATAATGCATTTTATCTCTCGAATTTTAAATGTACTACAAATCCTTTGTGCTAGGATAGTATGAAGGCAACATATTGAGCTACCAACCAAGTCAGACAACATTATACTTTTTATACTAAAAACCCTAGGGTGTAACAGAACTTCTTCATTGTTAGTATGAAGAATAAAGGAGGTGGTTTGTTTTTTTCATTTTTTTTGCTGTATTTACATTTCACCCTATTTTTTTCTTGATAACCTCTTTTTTTCCTTTCATTTTCATCATTGTTTTTTCAATTTCATCCCTCAACATTTGCTTGTTTTTGAATTTGTCTTATAAATTATTCCGGTTTGCTTTTTATAAGATTATCACAGTCTTAAACATCCTGATATTTAGTTTGTGCTTGGTTTGGTTTTATGAGCGTCTAGTTTTATTATCGTATAATTAAGTGAAAAATATTCTTAAAAAAACAAAGTTCTTAAACCCAGTAGAGTCCATCACTCAGATCGCACATTTGGTGGGTTAAGTCACGAAACCAGGATCGATCTAATATGTCGCCGTCTCAATATTAAATAAGATTATCTTGATTTTTTTTAAAAGTCAAATCAAGTTTTTTACTGACTAATCGAGTTGTCTTTAGACCTTTAAGTTGACTGAGGCACGTCAGACAACTCTCACACAATTTAATTTTAAATTCATGTTAGATAAATAGTTAAATTAAAAGGTTTAAAGGTTAACCACTTAAATTGGATTTAATTCAGAGGGGGTTGTAAACTAATCACTTGCCATCGATGCTAGCGGAGTTGCATATAAGTGGATCCAGCTTAAAGAACGCATATAATACTTTGGAGTTGGGGTCCTTGCATGTAAGAAAGAAGGGCAAGGCATTTCCTCCTTTGCTTAGCTTTTAAAAGAAAAAAAAAAACATCAGAAAAAGGAATAAAGTGATGAGGGAATCAAATACTGCCACTGCCAGGAAACCTTCTATGGACCAGGCCTTGTGGGCCTTCTTATAATCGTACAATTACTTTAAACATTAGCCGTAACGTGTAAGAATTTCAAACCCTTGGGCCTTTCTTACGATGGACACCCTGTTGGATCCGGTATTGCTAAAGGCTCTTCTCTAGCATTATGGCCCAAATAGCAAGGCCTTGATACATGCCATTAAGAACAAGAATAAGGACCGTTGTTGATAGAAAGAGTTTTTGTAAAATTAAATTTATTTGTTTTATATTAATATTAAAAATAAATTTTAAAAAGTAAATATTCTAAAAAATTAACCGCTCGAGGTAGAGAGAAAACTGCCGGGAAAACAGTTTTCTGAAGCCCGTTGTCACAGCCGACGAGAACGGGTGTAGCAATTCCTGCGTTTGCAAACCACAGAAGAAACACACAAGTCATGTAATCTTTTAGATCCATAACATTCCTCTAGTTTCTCGAAAAACGAGGTTGTTACACTCTTACTGTCTCTAGGTAATTTCCACTTTCGTTTTTTTCTCATCTGCATTGCATTGTCTTAGGCCGATTTTTGTCTAATTACCTTTTCGAATTTGTGCGGTCTAAATGCTTTGCATATTTATGGAGATGGTTGCCTAGCTCACTTGATTTTTCTTTTTGAAACAGCGTAGGATATCGTAAGTTCAAATTAATTAATTTGCAGCAATGTCAAGGAGATCATCAAAACATTCTCGGCGATATGGAGAGAGTGGAGGGATAGGTGCTCCTTTTGGCTTCGATTCCCAGCCACGTTCTTCCCCATATTTGCCCATTGCTCTTATTCTCCTGGTACTTGTTCATTTTGGCTTTAAGAAAAAGATAAAAAATCGAATCTGTGTATATTTATTCAATGTTGTTGGATTGAAATGGATTAGACACGGCGTAAGGATCGGTGGACTCTGATTTATTATTTCTGTTTTTGATGGAGAATTTTTCAGGGAGCAGTCTTTCTTTTTGCTTATTTATACAGCAGTCCAGGTTGGTACTCAGTTAAACCCATGAGTAATATCTTATTAATCTCGCCAATACTTCCTCTGCCGCGTCTTCATTTCTGGCACTTCAAAAAAAATTCTTGCTGCATGTTTACCATTTCATACTGTAGCTTACCTGCAAAGGAGGCAGGGTGAATTAGCCGGTTGCAACTTTTCATCGCATACATTCACAGTTTCCACAACTTTTATCTTCTTTTGGCTATCTGTTGACTGTATTTTATTCGCATGGTAGGACAATTTGGCGGCAACAAACAGGCTTTTAACAAGGTTCAAGGTAAAGTTGGCTGACTTAATTTTCAGAGCTTTGGTTCATTTTAGTTTAATGTTGTGTAACAATATGATGGCGATTTCTTTTACACTGTCATCCTCAATAGGCATCGTGTGACATTTGATATTAATACTTTCCACTAAGTGCCTTGCAAATTTTACTTTTTGCTTGTCAAAATTCATTAGAGTGGTCATTTCGAGCACCTACATTTAAACTATCTAGTCCTTTTTATTTTTTCAATTTCATTTGAATGGACTTTGCTGATCATGAATAGAGTCCACTGGAGATTTAAATGCCAAGAATCCTGTTTTCACTATGGTTACTGTTATCGTTGTATGTCCTTTTTTTTAATACCCAAGTTACCTTCGATTTCAAGGGTATGAACTCTTTTCTGCTTATGCAGGTGATTTTTCATGCACTGTCGAGGTTCAAGAAGCAATCCCAATTTTGAAGAAGGCTTATGGAGATAGCATGCATAAAGTTTTGCATATTGGCCCCAATACTTGTTCTGTGGTTTCTCACTTGCTAAAAGAAGAGGAGACCGAAGCCTGGGGTGTCGAACCATATGACATAGAGGACGCTGATGGTAACTGCAAAGCACTAGTGCGGAGGGGTATCGTGCGCGTTGCTGATATCAAGTTTCCTCTTCCTTACAGACCAAAATCATTTTCTCTTGTAATTGTGTCAGATGCTGTGGATTACTTGTCACCTAGATACCTCAACAAGACAATTCCAGATTTGGCTAGGGTATCAGCTGATGGTCTTGTAATATTTACAGGTAAAAGGAATCTGCTATATATCAAATATGCTAGAAATTTTCATGCGCACCTTTTGATCTCAGTTTTTGTTTGTTGAGTGCTGTTTTTAAAATTCTCATGAAATAGGCCGATATTCTTCACTAGGTTAGATCAACTGATGATTTTTTTCCATTTATGAACTATATGTAAAAGCCATACCAATCACCTACAAAAAAAATTCAAGTCTTTTCCTTTGCGGGTCCTTGAAATTTACCAGTTCTTAATGTTGGAGAAAGACACACACACCAAAAAATGGTACTGGATAAATGAGTAAGTTGGGATTTTTGTTCCCAGAATTGGTGATGGGATATAAATTTATTATGGCAAGAGATTGTTACAGATAGCTGTCATTTTGCTACATGAACTCGGCTCCACTCATACCTTTTCTTTCAGATGAATATAAATAACGTATTGAATTAAAAGTTAGAAATACAGATACAATCAAAGTCGATAAGGAGTGGCTGTAAATCCATCAAGTCTGATAACAAACAGCCCAACAAAGAAAGCTAGAAACAAGAACAATAGAAGCCTTTTGTGCTTCACCTTTTAAATTACCTTTTGTTGTGATAAATGCAGGCCTTCCAGGTCAACACAGAGCTAAAGTTGCAGAAGTGACAAAATTTGGAAGGGCGGTAAGTGACTTAATTTTGGCATCAGAATCGGTTCCTGGATCACTTCATGTTGTCTGTGTTTAGGAGCTGCATGGAATTGTAGCACACTCGCATAATATTTATGTCGAGATGAGGTTCTGCGTCTATGTTATATAACATATTATGGTCTGAAAGAAATATTATGGAAGTTAGATCAATTAACTAACTCAACGTTTCTAGCCTGGTTGTCTCTCTTGTAAATAAAAGAATGAAGATTCCATAAGTCTAGCCCTTAGAACTGTTGGAGATAAAACAATGCTTGACATCTAGAAATTTATTTGCACAACATTTTCAAATACTGTTCTTAGAGTTATCTTTATTGTGTGTCATTTACAAAATATGTCCGATCTGTTTCCGTATCATTGAACTCCTTCTACTCTGAAAATGATGTTATGCAAGCCTTTTCTTGTTTTTTTTTTTTTTTTTTTGGCGCTGCAGGCTAAATTGAGGAGCTCGACTTGGTGGGTACGGTTTTTCCTTCAGACTAGCTTAGAAGAAAATGAAGCTGCCATTAAGAAGTTTCAGCAGGCTGCAACAAAGAGCTCATACCACCCAAATTGCCAAATTTTCCACCTCAAGTCATTCAATTGAGATCATATTTATGCACCATCATTTTAATTGTAATTTTCCAACTCAAGCAATACAATTGATGTCTTCTGCATAATCACTGTCAACATCGTTCTCTATGCATCTAAATCATTTTTTTTTCAAGCGCGCATTTGTATCAGAGTAATTCAAATTCTTTACGAATGATTTATCCCAAAACAGGAAAAAAAAGAAGAAGCAAATTCCTATAGAAAGTTTTCTTGGATTGATGCTGTCACCACTGTGCGCAAGATCAAACTAGGCCTTCGCCGTCAATTGATTGATCCAGTCGGTGTTCCGTTGTGTGGTCATGCCTTGTTTTGGTTTTCCATTCATGCATGATTATTTAAGGAAAAAAAAGGGATCATTTTATGTCCCATCAAGTACAGTTTATGCATTAGCGAGTGAAAAATCTGGGAAACTCATGTCCCAGCTATCGGTAAAATGCACATCTGGAGAAGCATTGCATGGTGCTGAATTTTCCAGTCGTACCATGGCATGTGTTAGTCATGAAAAAACACGAACTTCTGCGTTACAGCAATGAGTGGCCGGTAGGTTGGCAGGAACGTCTACTAGGACCCTGTTAGATTAGTAGTTGGCTCATCTCAGCATGCAGTATGAGCATGTTCTGTGAATATGAAAAATCATTTCAGAAAAGGTTTCATATTCAACTAAGTGCGCGGACGATGGTAAATGAATTATTCAGTCATTTTCAAATCTTCTAGAAGTAGGATAATTAAGATTGGTTGTAGATTTGCAATGAATGTCATAATCTTGTTCTTGATTATTAATGACAGTGATTACAACACGGTCGAAAACTGAATAGTTGCTTGCAATCATTTACTGCAGAAGTTTGTTGAATCAAGTTCACAATAATGTGGATTACAGAGCAGTGCTCTCTGAATGGAGCGCCTGAGGTCCTCCCGCCATTAGTAGTAGTCTGATAGAGCTATACCCAACTTGAGATTCACAGCCTTGCTTGTGTCACAATAATTGTTCAAGCACCTGGGTCCTTGAACAGGTTAATGGCATAAATTATTAAGGTCCATTTCGATTTCAATTGCAATTTTGCTCCTCTTTGTACTCCATTGTAGGCTGTAGCTTGGCAGTTTTCACCAGCTGTGGTCCTTTTAATGGTAAGATGTGAAGAATACGCTCAAAGGAAACTTGACCCCAATTACGACAGCACTCTTCTCTCCTCTATGATTCCAAGTTGTTTGTTCCAAGAATTTGTCCAAGACATTACAAGTGCAAGAAACCAATAGACAGAAGATCACTTTCGGTGGTGACTGGACAAGGAATAAGACAATATGCATGGCCTGGCCCTGCTTTCTTGTTCTTGCAAACTACAAACTGCAAATAATCAAATAGCCAACACCTAAAAATCTTTGACTTTGAGGTGACCCAAGCGTGCCCGTGCGGTAGCAGGATGTCCCCTTGAGTTTGAGTGTATCAGCGAAAGAGCCAAAGTAATGTCTGGCTGGTCTATGTAGAAACAAGCATTGCTAAGACAATTATAATGAGACCTTAGACTTTTATGTGTGCATGTTGGTGTCTTCAAGACAGACCATGGTTTTTTTCAATGACATGCTTTGAGAAGGACCAAATTAGTCAAGGGTGTCAGGGGATCCCTATGCACTTGTGGTAAACATAATCCAATATCAACAGCCAATATTAACTGGTTAGGAAATGAGAAATTGTCAGATGTTAGGACATAGGCAACTGAAAGACAACACAAACCAATATGTGTTTTTAGTAACGTAGTTGAAAGAGCTTCTTCATAATTTTTTTGTTTTAAAAATAAATTTTATATTGATTTTTTTTTTATCCACGTCTCTAATTAATGGCTCAAATAAAGATATCCATTAAAATCTCCATGGTGAGATATTCACATCTCCAAATATATATCAATAAAAAAATTTTCATATCTCAACTCAGTCTTCATATGTTTTTTCAGTATCTCTAAAAGAATAAAAAATTACTCTTCAAGTCCTCGTGATCATTTATATTTAAAAGAATTATGAATCTTTTTATAAGTTTCTATGATCATTTATTTTTAAAGGGATTAATGATCTTTCTTCAAGTCGCTATAACCACTTATTTCTAAAACAATTAGGAATTCTTCTATAAAAAACCTAGTAAAATTATGAGAACTTTTATGTAGACGTGTTCATAGAGAAGGTAACATCCCTATAAAAAAATTAAGTTTTCTCTCACCATTTTTACTGGTTAAATCTTTGAAACATATCTATTTTAAAAAAGAATAATGGTGCATGATTAAAAAAATATTCTAGCTGTTTGGGATGTTAAATTCTAGCCATTAACAACTAGACTTGCCTGCCTAAATTCTCTCTCTCCCTATTATTTTCCTTCTCCTTCTCAACACATGGGTTGTACAAACCATACTTTGACACACACTTCATATATTTTTGAGTTTTGATAAGTCAGAATGCGACGGCTTGCTATGTCCACGCACATCTATTTTTATATTTTTTCCTTCTCTTTCTCAACACATGGGTTGTACAAACCATACTTAGGCACACACTTAATATATTTTTGAGTTTTAATAAATCAGAATGCGACGCCTTGCTCTGTCCATGCACATATAATTTTATATTTTTTATTAATAAATTCTCTGTAAGTACATAATTTTATGCAGGGTTGACACCATATTTATAATCAATTATCACACATGTACCACATTCTATGTAAAAAAGATGTCTCCTTTCTTATTAATGATTATTTTTTACAAATATGTCATTGATAATTACCAACCTCTTCACCAATTAATTATTGTGCAACCAATGTCCTATGATAAGTTAACATGATCAAAGTTTATAAACATCCTGGATCACCAGATAAATGAAAAAAGTTCTACAATAATTCATTTTTACATATATCCTATACATCCCTCATTTTATGAAAGGATTATTTTTTCAAGCGAACTTCCCGTCATTGATGAAGCTTAACAACCATTCCTAGATACAAAACTTACATCTCAAGCCCAGGCCTAGGATCGCAAGCTATTAAAAACTCAATTTCTGCATGAAGTTATCTCACGACTTCATCATGCACAGACCCAATTCATCTGTTATGCAAAACTAATTACATTATAGAAATTCATTAGGGTAGCTGATAATAGCAGTAGATCAACGTAACTATATATGAATATGAGAGAATTTATTACTTAGTAATCTTTTTTAAGGGCATGAAATACAGCAATATTGCTAGCTCTGATTAATTAATCCATAAAATGGGCTTAAAAGTATAGTTGATTTAATTGATTATTGCATGACGTTGAAAGTGTATTTTCCTGATTTGGAGATGATTGCAGGACATGCATGTTGAACACGGGCCCCCTCCAAACCATAAAAAGGGCCAAAAGCCGAAAGCCGAAAGCCGAACGCGAATTTATGTAGTGGAAATCGATAATTCTACCAAAAAAAAAAAGGGTTTTGAAATTCTTCCCACTTTCCACCATTAATTAATTTAAGATGAGTGAGGGAGGACCTTTACATGAAAAAAGCCTACCAATGAAATGGTGAATCTCACTTTAAGTGGCTAAAGTACCGTAAATTACTATGGATTATAATAATAAATTTATATTTTCATCATTAAAAAAACCCATTGAACTAGTCTATAGGGATAAATTTGTATTTTTACAGGGTTTATTTATAATTGTCAAGGAACATCTTTATCGTTTTTTAAATTTCCTTCGACACCTTCGAAAGCAAGGAACCACAAACTATAACTATGGGCACTCATGATTTTTATTTTTTTAAGTACAGTGTAATGACTTGATGGTTTTTTAAAATCAAAATTCTGAATAATTACTAGTAAGGAAAAAAATCCATTCACGATTTTGCCCGTGAAATGTCATCAATAATAATTAGTTTGAGATTTGTTCATTTTTCATGATATATAGTCAAATACTCATTAATTAGGCTGTGCGATCGAGCGTAGAATTCGGCTTACAATTGCGAACAACACTATGTATTGGTATTGTAAAGGATTCAACACCTGTCTGACACTGCATTTTGTTCTTTTAGGGCTTGCTGACAATTGTCCAATCCAAGGACGTCATTGTTAACGACCGTCAAAGCTCTCTCACCCAACTCCGTCGCCAGATATATATATAATTAAACTCCACACTATACGAGAATTGTGCTGTCAATGTTTCTTTGATTGCAAATATACCCTTACCAAGTTACCATCACCCACCTTGAATCAAGAACTCCTTTCGAGTATTAAACTTCATCCACATCTGTAGGGTATGTTGTAGCTGGCCATTTATTTGGTTCTGTTCTTATATTGAGCAGTAAACGACAAAGTTGACGGCCTAGCCAAGCCCATGAATTTTCAACTTTCAGGGAATGGAAACACATCTTCCTGACATGCTTTTCACAAAGTCAATACGTACGCTTTGGAAATTCAATTTTCATTTGTTAAAGAAAGGAAAAACAGCTCTTACGTTACAACATATATAGCAATTCCAACTCATGTTGCCAAGAAGGGAAGCCAACCTTTCTCCAAGTAAAATGAAAGAATAGCATTTTGGTTTCTTCTTCTCTTCTATATATGCTGATAAAAATAGCAGGCTATGGGGGCGGTGAAGCTCGTGGGTCGTGGCACTAATGAATACATTGCACAAGTCCACCATATGGTAAGATTGTCAAAAGCAAAATGGACAAAATCCACGTGACCCTTAATTGTTTCATGGAAACCAAATGCACCTTTCTTTCATGGAAAAAAATCAAGCTTGTCTGCTGGGACATGCTTCTGAAGGAGAATACTTGTTGTCTGGGTTGGGAATCGGAGAAGCATTTATACGCAAGAGCTTGTGTTTTCTCACTGTATAATTACGTGAGGAGATATTGAAAAAAGATTGATTGGCATTTCGGATTTTATTTGAATCTAATCGACCTAATGTATTTCTATCAATTTGGTCTGGCCGGCTTTATGAAAATTATGGCTGTCTTATATATATTTATATATCTGGATTGGGTTTTCTAAAATAAATATTTTGGAATTCAATTGAAATATTTGTGCATGCATTAAAAAGGCTCATGTACAATATTTTTACTTTAATTAGGGGATTGAAATATTTACATATAATTTTTTTATGTAAAATATAGAAAAAAATAATAATTAAGTAATGATGAAAAAATACATTGATAATTGAATGATGAATTGTTACGATAATGATATGTTGGTAACAATAATTGCAATATTAACTATGATGGGTGGGGATGAGGTGGAGGTGAAGGTTAAGACAAAATATATACATGTTTCAATATGAGGTCTTCATATCTCTAAACATGTCTTCATGAAAATCTCCATGACGATATCTGCATGTCTCTATACATGTCTCAATTGAATCTCCATATGTGTCTTTAAAAGAATCACGGATCCTTCTATAGGTCATCGTGACCATTTATCTATAAAACGATAAGGATTCTTCTTACCATGTATCAACATCAACAAAAATATTCCCAACAATATAAAAATTTGATTTTTTTTCTAAGTTGGTAGATGAAGCAACTCGATATGCATCAACTAACTCATTAATTTGAAAGATATCATCTCTCACATTTACTTCATCATTACCTTCTTGAACAACTTGAACACGACCCATGAATCTTTTCACTATGAATAACCAATCAACCATAGAACGATAATTTTTAAATGAATAAGTGTATATGTAATAACTTTGTTGGTATTGCTTGGCAAAAACAAAAACATCATCGTTGTTGTAAAGTCTAGCCTTTATATTAATTTTGACAAAACCATGATGGAGATCTACTATGATTTCTCTATCGGTGGTATTGCAATAATATTTGAATAAGAATATTTTATTAAGCTCACTATGATATTATAGTTCAATCACCTGTTCCAACTTCCTATAATAATCAACTTCAAGCTCATTAGAAGACACAAATTCTATTATTATAGGTCTTTCTATCCTAACCATACTCTTTAGTATGAAAGACATATCTATTAATAAAATACTCGTTATAGCATTTAACCTTTCTTTCAGGAACTAAACATAGTAAATTCAAACTATTATTAGCATTCCCTCTCAATTGATAAATCAGGTACATGATTACAACTATTAACCGTTAAAGAGAAATGTTTTATAAAATTAAGTGTTACGTGAGATAAGAATTACTAAGTAGTGTTTACATGAGTTATGAACCACATTGTAAATTATTTATCTTGTAATTGGAAAATCTAAAATTCAGTCATATATGAATTTTGAGATAGTAAAAATTGATAATGTTGCCTATGATGAGTCTTTCAATCCATTAGTTTATGAAAGTATAAGAGAAAAAATATGTAAAAATAACAACATGTTAATATTGTACTTACTGAATAAAATATATCAATTCATCGTAGTTCAATAACACATAATTATGTGCATGTCTGAATTTGATTTTTGTCAAGTATGTTCCCCTCACTGATTGGTTGGGAAAAACCTTTGATGACAATAAAAAAAGATGTTTTACCATCATTTGTTAATGTGAAGACCTTGTTATTCTCAATACAGTATGAACATGCTAATTCTCCATGTGTGTTATAACTAGAAACCATCTTATACACAAGAAAATCATTGATAGTCCATATCAAAGTTGCTTTCATCTGAAAATTATGTTTTCTCAAGACATCATATATCAAACCATACTTCTATAACGATTACTATTATCATATGCAATTCCATGCAAGTTGCTTTCATCTGAAAATTATGTTTTCTCAAGACATCATATATCAAACCATACTTCTATAACGATTACTATTATCATATGCAACTCCATGCAAGTTGTTAGAACTAGAAGTTGATCCAATCATCCTTTCTACCATGGTCTCCTAAGGAACATATGATTCTTCATGTGCAAGCCAACTTAAATATTTCTCCATGAACCCTTTTTATAGAAGATGTATCGTAACATCTAGATCGAGAAACTTTTTATTCTTATACCTATTATATCGACATCTAATACCGCCTCCAATAATATTTTTTTGGATTAGATAATGCATATATAATAAAACCCTCAATTCCATTACAATAATCTATCCTGCACAACCTTTCGGATGAAACTCGATACATCCAAAAAACAATCATCCATTACTTGTATGAAACCTATATGGAATGTTGACGATAACATGCATTAATTAATCATGTGAACTAAACAAATTATTGATACCCAATTAATTAGGTATCATTGGTTTAACTTAAATTTATTCAATCTATTTTAATAGTACATTTAAGTCATTATCAATTTTCTACAAAAAAGTAAAATTCCTCTAAATTTACTGAAATTTTTAACTTAATAATAAAATTAACAAAATTTGAAATGTATCCATTAAATAAGTCATTATTTATTTCATTATAAAATACCTAAGTTACAAAATCAAACTCAATTTCATCAAATGACAAACAAATATAATTTTTTAAAATCTCAAACGAACCCTAACATATACAAATCATACATTCATACAACAATTTTTTATAGAAAAAGTTATTAAACAAGTAAACACACAAACAAACTACATATACTACATCAAAATACAAAAAAAAATTTAACATTTTAAAAATGGGTTACAACAAAAAATGAGTAATTTTGTTTACTTGATGTGGTGAATCTTTTTTTAAAAAATTTGAACCAGAATAAAGACACTAACAAACTGAGTGTTGGAGTGGTCAAATTATGATGATGTGAGTTTGATTTGTGACAAAATATATAGGTGTTGTGTTGTTTTCTGCATAATAAAAAGAAAGGAGAAGAAGCAATGGGGGAGAGCTAGAGGAGGGATTGTCTATCAAGTTATAACTTAATTGATGGATTCACCGATATGTATTAGCGACAAGCATATTTTCTTGGTAATTCTAACTGTAATAATGACACGCTATTTTTTTTATTCATTGATTTTTAACTATAATTCCCTCGTTATTCACCGATAAAATTTTTTTATGGGTGAATACCAAGGGAAATAAAGATGTGATATTTTATCGGTAAAAGTTACTATTATTTATTGACGGGTTTATATCAATTGATATTTTCATATTTGATAAATTTTTTGGCAGTGACTAATTCAAAGGAACACAACATGTTTTAAAATATCTACTTTGGGCCTTTTATAATTCAGAAGTATAAAAATTATACTTGTTCATGTTTAAAAATTACAGCTTTTTATGGCTTTCATATTAATTATGGATTCTTTGTTAATTTTATTTTTTATTTGATCCTTGATCAACTAGAACATACTATTTAACTATTTTTAAGATTCTCGATTGCCAGTTATTTATTTAGTAGGAATTTTGAGTCTCTCTCTAAAACTTTACTATGGTTATTGTTTTGAGCGTTTTCGAAAATTAACAAATTCAACGTTACATCCTAAAATCTGTCGGTGTTTAAAAAACATTATACTCTGTAAATTTTACAACATTTGCGTATTTTTGCGCGCCTGTACTTGCTCCTTGTCTGTTCGTTTTTTTTTTTAAAAAAAAAAGAAAAGAAAAAAGAAGCAAAAATGCGAAGCATGAAGGGAGATTTTTTTGCTCCCTCTCCAAGCAGATATCCAGGTTGAGAAACAAGTGGCGTTTGCTCATAAACTCAGGGACTATTTGGAGGGGCCATCTAGCAATCTATTATAAAAAAAGTCTTACCCAAGAAAAAACAATCCACTACCTTGTTTGTCACGGTAAAGGAAATGATGTTTGACTGTATTTTGAAGGGATTGCGGTGTGCTGATAAGCATTCCTATCCTGTTTTGTGGACTTGCGATCCACTTTCGTATGGGATGGGGCATTCCCATCGCAGGCAGGCAAAAAGCAAGCCATTTCCATAGTCGATACCTAATATTTTGGTTCTTTGCTCTCTCTCTCTCTCTCTCTCTCTCTCTGTCTGTCTGTACGTATATACTGTTTTCCTTGTCCCATACGACAAGAATTAATTAATTGAGACAGCTACAGTATAACGTACGTGGTTAAGGATTAGAGTTTAATTTAAAATTTTCAATTTCTAATTAATATGGGTAGGATGGGCAAGCAGGGGTCTAAGATAAGATAATTAACCAATGCCTCCTTAATTAATTCGTAGTTTCACTAAAGATTTGATAGAAGAAATAGAAAATCATGCGTTGGTACTTTAAAAAACAAAAAAAGAGATTAGAACTCGAGAATATCTTGAAGGAAATGAAAATATTAATACTAATTAAATGACAATTCAATGATAATCAATATTATTACAAATGAAATGAATATGACAAAGGAGACATACAATAGTGATTAATATGTAAATTCCACCAAACTCTTAATTAGGAAATTGGCAGAAATTTTTCTAAGCTATAACATCTCATATGGCGCCTTCATGCAATCATTTCTTTGGATAAGTCCTGCTAAGATATTGCTGGCATATTGTCATTTATAGAAGAAACATATGATAAGTCATGGGATTTGGCCATTTAATTGCTCGACATATTTGCCCTCCGAATATGTATATTTTAAAATAGATGTATGCATAAATTGCGATAAATTAAGAAATTAAAGGGCATGTTTCCAAACCAGCGATTCATTATTTTTCACTACTAGCTAGATCTAATGTATTTATCATTTGATTTGAATTTTCATATTTATCTGATGATTTATCATTTTGTCTTTAATTATGAAAATAAAATATGTCAGCTAATTTAATTGCTGCTAGTTAGTAACAAGAAATGGATGGTAGGAAGGGAAATATCGAAGAGTGAGAATGAAAATTAAATATAGATTTATTTTTATTGAGATATGGGAATATATAAGAATAAGGGATGATTTTTTTTAATAATGTATTATTTCTACTAATTATTTTTATCAACTTAACTATCAATGCCGCCAATATTAATTATTGGCAATGTTGATGACACTTTTCTGTTTAATAATATACACTAATATTATTATTACATCATTAATCTTCCGACACCATCACTCATTCATCATTTTCACTATTTTTTTCACCCTCATCACTCTTCTTTCTATACTATCTTCTGTACGTAGTAGTGGCATTAATGTTTTAATTAAAATATATTATTGTTTTTATTATACTATTATTACTGCGCGCCACCATTTCCTTCTCTTCTCTATCATCGTCATCATATCACCTTTTTATTTTAATCATTATTTATTATTTATTCTAAAAATAAACTATTAAAGATTTTAAATCTTATTCTGATCTTTTGTTAGTATTCTAAGTAAGTATGGTATTAGAATTAAAGTATTTTTTTAATTTTTTAATTTTTGTCTCGACTTGTCTTCTTCTTCTTACAACTATTGGCATTCCACGAGGTTAAGCGGAAAAATATTCAAGGCGATAATTCGAATGTGAATCAAGTATTTGTGGCACCAATCAATTTATTATTTTAGTCCATGCTAATTTCACAGGAAAAGAAGACAGAGATGATGAGGTGGCAGACATGAAGTGAGAAGGAGAAATGGGTAGGGCCCACTAACAGTTGGACCAGGGCGCATCTTTGAGTCCGATAGCACTTTCTGTGTATTCTTTACATAATAAGCACTTAGGTGGTCCACGAACCACATGTTAAATTCAATGTCCAATCGTGGACCACCTCCTAAATTCAATGTCCAAATCAATGTCAAATGAAGCATCAAATAAGTTCATACTTATTACAAGATAATAATAAAATACAATATGTTATGATTGTAATTAAGTTTGGTATGTTATCATAATCTTTTTTACAACCATCTCATCATGAATAGATTTATATATTATTCATAGAAAATATAATATAGACAGAATAGTGAACTTGTTAAAATTAACTAAAGAATCAAATAAGTTATGTTATAATTAGATTAAAAAGATCAAATATTTTATAATTATAATTTGATTTGTCTCTATAAATTTTGTTGTATTCACTATAAGGAAAGTGAAAAGTGTGAAGATATTGATATTGGTTATTTTCCATGTACTGGTGTAATTAAATACAATAGTTTCTATATATAGTACAATAAAGATCATTATTTGTTGTATTCATTTGAATGCAAATTCAAAAATCAAATCCTATGATTTATGACTCCTTTACTTGTGTATGATTTATGGTGACAACTTGCAATATTGACTTGAGATATGGTTGTCCCAGGATTTTCAATTATTGTATGATTTTTGATTATATATGCTTCAATATCCCCTTACCCTCGTGCAATTGAAAGGGAAGCTTATTAAACTAGAAGATTGACATGTAACAGAGTAAATTGAGCAACATTCATTGCTTTAGTAAGTAGGTCAACCAACTAATCTTGGATGATAAAAACAAGATCTCAAATTTCTTTTGAAGTACTTGATTAAACACATAATGAAAATCAATTTCATTATGCTTGGTTTGAGCATGGAACACTAGATTGGAAGAGAGATATGTGGCATCGATATTATCATATCATAACAAATTGAAGCCATCGAGTTTTGGCTATTATAATAGAAAGATATTTGTATTTAAACTCGGTGATACTACATGCTACCGTTTATTGTTGTTTACAACTCCACATAATCAAGTTATGGTCATGAAAAACACAATACACACCAATATTTCTGTGATCATCAGCCCAATTAACATCATTAAATCCAGAAAAAGATTGATCAGTTTGTCTAGTAAATAAAAAACCAAATAATTTTATTTGTTTGAGATCCCTCAGGTTGAATGTAAAGCTCTAACAATGTTTTTATAGAGCCAAGGGCCTAAAATCAGAACCTTTGATTTTGGAAGTGTTGGACATGGTTTCACTTTATCAAGGTATACCTTACGTAAAAAATATGCAATAAACTTTCTTTGAGTGATAAATAAATCATGGCCATTATGAAGAGTTTCTACACTAAGAGAAAAAAAAAAGGTCCTAAATCCTTCATTAGAAAAACTATATTAATAACTTTGATGTCTAAGCTAATAACAATTATATTTTCCACATAAACAAGGATGAATATATAGATCGTGTCTTGGTGAAAATTATAGAGAGATGTGTAAGCTTTAGAGCCCTTAAAACCAAGTTGGTGTAATTGATCTATAAGTCTAGAAAACAAAACCCTTTGGGCTTGTTAAAGATCCAAGAGGCTTATTTTCAATTTGCACACATGTTATGAATAATAAGAATGAATAAATCCATGTGGTTATTGCATATAAACATTTTCTTGAAAGGAACTATGAAGAAATATGTTTTGAATATCTAATTAATGGGGTGACCAATAATTTAAGAATGCAAGAGAAATAACCAGGTGAATTGTGCTCGGTTTAACCATCGAATTGAATGTCTCTATATAATCAATACCCTTTTATTGATGGAAGCCTTTTGCAACAAACCAATTCTTATAACATTCAATGCTCTTATCTTCATGCTTTTTGAACCCGATAGACCCATATGTTTCCAACAAACTTGTGATCTTGTTGTGGTGGAATTAAGTCCCAAGTATCATATGAATGAGGGCATTGAACTCAATATGCATTGTATCATTCCCATAAGAATATTTAGAAGCTTTCGTGAAACAACTAGGTTCAGTAAAAATAGGATTCACCTTAGTAAGAAGTACCCATGAAAAGTATATTTAACATGCCCAACATGCGGTGTCTTTGGCTTGAGGCTGTCAGTCTGAAACCTAGTGGTCATGTGCTGGAAAGGAGTTGTTATGTCAAGTAATCTAGGGACAACTATCAGCAATCATTAAATTTCGAGTAGCATGCAAGTCTAGAGTACTTGCATTATCTTATATTGTTGTGTTGCTGTTGAGTTAATTGGTAACTAATCAAATACAAGTGGTATAGGAAAAGATTGACATATTTCATTACTTGCAGAAAAGGTTAGTGAATGTGTATATAGAAGACTCAAGGCTA
>Ga0307518_10000356_pt1 | contig 34767 bp, 17 predicted proteins | sample 25_EM_MG_FD_203889 | JGI IMG/M metagenome (GOLD analysis project Ga0307518, IMG submission 203889) | Populus trichocarpa ectomycorrhiza microbial communities from riparian zone in the Pacific Northwest, United States - 25_EM | ecosystem: Host-associated > Plants > Roots > Unclassified | place... | reverse complement strand
GCCAATTGTCCGGCGAATCTATCCATACATACTTTTTTTTTTTTTAATTTAACGTGGGTGTCCGGGCCGGCTTGCGCATACCTCGACTAATTCCACGGGTCCTGAAGTTAACGACCATGTAAGCCTCCGGTGGCCATCATATGAGCAACCACAGGGCTCGAACCTGAGACCACAGAGGAAGCAAACCTCTTGGTCCCAAACTCTTACCACTGGGCCACCACCTAGATGGTTAATTCATAGACAAGAGGATATCCAATCTCACTTGATATCAAGACCAAGTTAAAATTAATTGGCTTGTTAACCTTGAAGATAGGTTCTCGGTAATATGTAATTTTACCGATAAAATTATATTCAGTCATCTTCTCGGTGATATGTTAAATTGTACTAAGGGAATTATCAACGGGATGGAGTGAATAAAAAATTTTGACGTGTATTTTTTATTTGTAAAGCCATCGATAAATTTATTAACGATGAACTCACGGACATACCATATATTATTAACGAGCGTTTTTCCAACATACAGTGTCTATCTGTGATCCCGTTGATAAAATATTCACAAACAGACTATTAGTGCAAGTACCGACATAAATTTTTATCGGTAAAATTATTAAATCTGATAATATCAGCATCAATGCTTATCATATACTAAACAAGCTTTAACTACACCAATTGTCCCTCAAATCTATCCATGCATACCTTCTTCTTTTTTAATTCATAGACAGAAGGATAAGCAATCTCACTTGTTACCCAGACCAAGTTAAGAGTAATTGATGTCTTAATGTTTACAAAGCTTAAGCAAGAAATTATCAGGGTACCAAAGGCTTTTTTAATCTTTTATCAATAATCAAGATTTATCTGTTTGTCATGCTGGATTCTTAAGTTGAGGCTGGGCTGGGGTACCAAAGGCTTTTTGTAGGGCCCATACAAGTGGGCCACAATGTACATTTGAGTGCACTTTCCGTACTTGTGGCTCGTGTAGGTATAGCCTATAGATGTGGGACAAGAATATGTACGTTATAAACTCCATTGCTCACATTTTTACATCAAGTAATAACGCTTCAGCGTGATGCAAAGATAATTTTTAAAGTAATTGAATATTTTTGCTTTAATAATTTCTTTTAGGTTGTTTCATTTATTGATTTTAAAAATAAATTTTTAAAAATAAAAAATATTATTTTATTATATTTTTAATTAAAAATATTTTAAAAAATAAACGTTTCTATAATACAGAACATTGTATTAATTTTATAAGGATGAAAAAGAGAAAAGCTTCATCTGATACATCAATGTTTTGTTAGCTTTGACTCCTCAGTTTCTTTTTCTTTACTTTTCTGTCATTCTTGTGTCTCAGGTCTTTATCTTCGTTCCTTGCAGTAGTGCACTTAGCATGTTCTTTTTATATGCAGGTGTTCCCCGCTTTAGCCATTCAAGCGATGCTTTAGGGCTTGCCTATCCTCATGCTGCTTGATTCTCCAATTCAAATGTAAAACTACATGTACCAATGCTCCTGCAATTATACTATATAGTTTACAATTGTTTTGGTTAAACGACATCAGAGGTTATTTTAGTATGATTTTTTATAAATATATTTTCGTAGTTTTAGCTTGGGTAATTGTGTCTTTATCCTTCGGTTTTCGGAGCCCGGATGTAAGGTTTTGAGTACCAAATTAAAAAAAATATTTTTGAAATTTATTAATTTTTAGAGGGTAGGGGGATATTTTTTAATCAACTCATTTTTTTTTTAATTTTATACTTTCTATCAGTTCCATTTTCATTAAAAAATAGGTATAATGATGTCGTGGGATCAGTTAAAAATCACATGACCAACAAAAAGATAAATAAACTAACTAAGAAAAAATAATTATCAGATATATTAAATAAAATAATTAATAAAAGAAAGATATGTTTAAAGTTATGACGACATGTTTGATACGATGTAATATAATATAATGTAATCAAATGTGTAATGTAATGGAATTAAGTGTTTCTTCACTTTTTTTTTTTTGAATTGTGTTTGAATATATTTCAAAAATGTATTTGATTTGAAAAAATATTAAATCAATAATTTTTTAGTGTTTTTTTCTATATTTTTTAATGTTAAAAATAAAAAACTTAAAAAAATTATTCTAATATATTTTAAATAAAACTTTATTGTTTTACGATAATACCAATCACACATAAAACAAACAAATGGAAAAGTTTCACAGGCTTAAAAGCCCATCTAAATTCCTAAAAAAACTCAAATCTCAAAGCCCACTATGCTATAAATAAATAAAAAACTCTTGGGCCTTCAACACCTCAAATTCGTTTAAACACCCTCTCTTGACTTCTCTTGTAGCTCCCTCCCGCTACCGAATTCTGTTAAACCCTAACAAAACCCCTTCGCCGACAAGACAAAACCCCTCCCTCCTCCTTCCATGGATTCCGATACTCTAACAGAACCGATGGACTTTAAAGTATCAGAATTAATAAACGAAGTTCAAATCGAACATTCTCCCTCTTTCACCAAGCTCGTAAACGACACCGTTTCATCTATCCAAAATTCCATCGACAAAATCCCTAACAACCTCGTGGTCCGTTTTTTAAACTACTATCCTTTTATCAGTCCTGTTTAATTTCTTTAAGCTTAATTAGGAAGTTAATGAGCTCTTTTTTTTTTAAATGCAGGTTACAGGCGAGGAAGCGGCGGGGTTCGTTAGAGACGTCGGAGCGGATAGAGTGGAGTTTAAGTTTAAGAAGCCGAAATCTATTGCAATTGGTGGCAGTTATTCGATAAAGTGTGTCGTGAAGCCGGATGTTAGTGTTGACCTTTTCATTCAATTGCCTAAGGTACCTGGCTTTTTGGCTATTAATCCACGCTGCTGTTGGTTACATTAATGCGCTTATAAATGTTGATCGATTGCATCATGAATAGTTTGTATTGATTGAAAATTTTTGTAATTATTGGCAGGAGTGTTTTCATGAGAAAGATTATTTAAATCATCGCTATCATGCGAAGAGGTTTGTTTATTTATGTGTGATTAACAAGTTTTTGAAGTCGGATTCATCGTTTGAAAAGGTTGAATGGTCTACGCTACAAAACGAGGCCCGGAAACCTGTGCTGCTTGTCTATCCAGGTGCCTCTTGCTTACCATAGTTTTTTTTAGGAGTTGTAGGGAAGTAGTCATTTGCCTAAATGGATAACTTATGCAAAATTTTAATTTTTCTCTTTTTGATAGCTGACAAGCTTGCCGAAGTTCCTGGGTTCTTTGTGAGGATAATTCCTACAGCGAAATCTTTGTTTAATGCTGCAAAGTTGGACTTGAAACGGAACAATGTCCGTGCTTTGAATCAAGGTAGAATATAACTTCTTCTTTTTTTTTTTTTTTTTAATTTTGGGAATGTTTTTTTCATTATCAAATAATGCATTGTGTTCACCAAGCTGTAATTCTGTTTTGGAAATATTTAGGTGGGACTGCTTTGCCTACACCAAGATATAACAGTAGTATTTTGGAAGACATGTGTTTAGAGGACAATACAGAATTTCTCAAGAAAACTTTTCTTGGACAGAAGGCATTGGGAGAGGCTTTAGTTTTGCTGAAGGTGAAGTATTTTTTACTCTCTCCATTTTGAATATAAATTTAGAAGGTTTTCCTAGGATATGGAAGTAATGTTTTCTGTCTTATTTGTGCAGGTTTGGGCTCGACAGAGAGATTCTATACATTCTCACGATAGCCTAAATGGATATTTAATAGCTATCATATTGTCATATCTTGTGGCTTATGAGAAGGTTAATAGTTCCATGAGGCCACTGCAAATATTTCGAGTCACCTTGGACTTCATAGGTATGTTCAGTTTTTCTTTTTGCCAAAAGTACCTGCATATCAGTTGTAAATAGTTTGAATTGGGTTAAATTTTTTCTCTCATTAATGTGTATCGTTGTTTCTTAAATTCTTTTAATAATTTCTACATTTAAAATGCTATTCTTTATGCACAATTTTGATAATGATGTAAACTCAGTTGTAAAGCTCTGAAGTTAAATAGTCCATTGCTGATGTAAAATTTGAGAAATATTTGAAGTGAAGTGACCAATCATCGTAACTCATGGATTATGATAAAGCAAATAACAAGGAAATGATGGAGGCAAAAGTCTTAAACATGAATGGGTTATTCATGTTTCCCATGTCTACAGGGCTAGCAAAGTAGCTGATTGGTTCCCTAACTTCATGACGGGGCTTGAGCCAGGGGCTTCCTTCGTGAATAACCCTCTTTCTATATGTTTTCCTTTGCTTTAGAATGATCTTTATGGTATTAGCTTTCATTTTCTTTGTGTAACTAAAAAAATATAAAAAATAAATAAAAAACAAACCAAATAGCAAGTAAATGGTGGAGGCATGCCCTTTCAGATACTTAGGCAGCAGATGCTTCCTATTTGGTACTTTATCATGTGAATCTGGTTTCATAATGCTTTAGAAATTATGTTTGTTGATATTAACAGCCTTTCATATAATCATTAAAACGCATACTGCTTCCACTGTTACGCAGCCAATTCAAAATTATGGACTCGGGGGCTTTTCTTACAAAAGCAAGGTGAGGTCAAGATATTGAAGGAGGTAAGTGAGCTGCTTTTTATTTCTGTATATAGATACATGTCTTTTTGCTTGCTTTCATTCTTTTTATTAATTTCTAAGTATATCACAATATGCTTCCCACTCTTCCATATCTCACCTGTAACTGATGAAAAAAACTACCATTTAGCTATATGCACAAAGTGACGACTGCATTGGTCAGTCCATCTCCCACTAATATCATCTTGCCAGCCTCAATGCATGAGGAAATTGATTCAGGTCACAATCTTTGCAGATGGGCTCTGTTTTGCAAAGAAAGTGTTGTGAGATTAGTAAATTAACCAACTAATGCTGCTAGCACAACTTCTGTGTCGTCATTGAAAAAATGGAGTCGCTTAATGACTAATTACTTAGTCTTGCTTGAAATTCCACCTGAGTGTTTCAAACTGTTTACAGCTTTCTGTAACCTCTGTAACCTCTGGGAGCTCATTGCTTGTTTCCATCTTGAGTGCTTTGATATGATATTGCTTTATTGCACTCTGCATCATTGGTTATTTGTTATCTTACTTTGGAGTTGCAGGATAGGATGCTGTATAAAGAATCATTTCCAGTTGTCATATTCGATTCAACCACTCACATCAATTTAACTTTTCGGATAAAAGATAGTGGTTTCTCAGAGGTACCATTTGCTAGATGTTTCTCTTTCTTTAGTCTTTTGTGGGTATTGGCCTAACAATAAAGTCCTTGCCCCCCGGGAACCCCCAAATTTTGGGTTTGAACCCGACAACTCGCCTGCTGAGACGGGGAGTTGCCTTTGAGCTGAATTTCTGTTTGGCAATAACTTCAATTTGGGGAGTCCATCTCTTGTTTCCATTCCATTCCTTTTCTTTTTGGGTTTTGTTGCCATGTCTCAGGATCTTTCTTTGCTCCAATGTTCAGCTCCAAGACGAGGCTGCTCAGACACTTCAATGCTTTGGGAAATCTGGAGATAGTGCATTTGAGGATATCTTCATGACCAAGATTGACTTTCCTGCCAGATATGATTATTGTGTAAGGTATATTTTTATGATCTGGAGTTGTCAATTGCCTTTTCATTCTTTTTCTGGAACACCTTCAAACTATTTTTCAAAGAAGCTGTGAGTTCTCATTCATGAGTTTTTATTAGTGGGCCCCACTTGGATTGAGGAAAAAATATGAGTTTCTTATTCTTGAATAAATCAAAATTGAGAAACTTGTTGCAAACACACCATCATGCTTTTTCAGAATGATTTCTGGTGAAGATTGTGGGCATTTATAAAAGTTTTGGAAGTCTGAGCAGAGAATATCTCAGGTATTCAATAAAATAGGAAACTATTATGATTGAAATACAAGAAATGAAATGGTGTGAATGGAAATACATTTTTTGGCGTTTCTGTACAATTGCCATGGGAAATGCTCGTCTTTTTCAATGATGCATGTGTTATATTGTTTTGCCTTTTGATCTAACATTTACTTATGCTGGTCTATATCTTCATTGCCCTTAATCTTTACATGTTTTGGGCCTTTTAGATTGAGCTTAAAAGGAAATAGTGAGTTCTATTCTTCTGGATATTGCTTGGACGAAGAATGTTGGAGATTGTATGAGAAAAAGGTGCAGAGTCTTCTATCTCAAGGACTGAGTGATCGAGCCAAGTCAATTCGTGTTATTTGGAGAAATATCCCTTCAGGTTGCAGTCTGGAAAATGTATGTTGTTGTTGTTGTTATTTCTTTCTAATTTTGAGTTCATATTTGTTTCATTTCTTCGACTAGTTGTAATCACTATCTATTTCAGGGTTTGTCAACACTTGATGGAGAACCATTGCTAGCTGGAATTTCTCTAAGCTCTTTAGATAAAGCATTTCGAGTTGTTGATATTGGTCCGGATGCTGAAAATAAAGAAGAGGTATTTGAATTCCATGCTTGAAATTTATATTAACTTTTTATTGCATCCACTTTCAATTAATTGAAGAAAGGGACTCCAATGCACTAATTTTTTCATGTTATGCACTAGGCTGCCAGGTTTCGGAAGTTTTGGGGGGAGAAAGCAGAGCTCAGGAGATTTAAGGATGGCAAAATTGCTGAAAGCACAGGTGAGGCTCTTTATTCGTCCTGGCTTCTTGGATTGGACTTAGTTGCAACATGATGATTATCATGACTTTGTTGTCCCAATTTTTATGTAGTATGGGAAAGTGAGCAGTGGAAGAAACATCTCATTTTAAAAAGAATAGTAGAATATATACTTCTTCGTCATCTTTCTATATCAAAAACCAGTATTGAGCAAACTGTGGATCAACTTGACTTTTCTCTTCTTCATGGTGTTGAAGGTGATGAGATTAACCATTTACTGTTAGTTGGTTTCCCCTTTTTTCTCCATTATTTCTGCAATGTACCTTTTCGCACAGAATTCTATAATTTTTAAAAATGACGCCATTTGTCAGATCCTATGTCATTTTCTGCAAGTTTGCTTGGGGCATTTGATATCCTATCAAAGCGCTTGCGTCTTATAGAAGACATTCCCTTGAAGGTGTCCAGCGTGCAGCCTTTAGACCCAGGTATACCCAAGATATTGTTATCATTGTTAGATGGTTTTCCCTTCAGTAATGATATGCTAATATATAGCAAAAATTATTATTGCATAAATGCTAGCAATTAGTAGAAATTCAATTTTGCTTGTTACCTCTCCAGCTTTCAGGTTCACATCTGTCTTCCCTCCTGAACCACACCCAATAGCAAGTGAAAAGGGTAATGTTCCAAGACCACATAAGCTCACTTCATCCTGCATCCAGCCATTGGAAGTTATGATTCAGGTATGGTGCCTAGTTGTCCACCCATGCTTTTTATATCATTTTCCATCAAACTAGCATCTTAAACCTGTTTTCAGTTGGAAGGTTCTGGGAACTGGCCAATGGATGATGTGGCAATTGAGAAAACCAAATCTGCTTTTCTTCTCAAAATTGGAGAGAGGTGGGTGATTGTGGCTTCTTTATGCAATTTATAATCATACTTGTAAAAGTATGGTAGTAGCTGATCATGAACTTATGGCAGTCTCGAGAATAGTTGGGGGATGACATGTACTGCGACTGAAGATGACGTGGATGTTTTTCTGTCTGGATATGCATTTCGTCTAAAAATTTTGCACGAGAGAGGCTTGAGCTTGGTGAAAAGAGAAAGTAAGCAAGTTTCAGTGCACATGTAATTCATGCGTGTTTGACTAGATTCTTGTGATACTTAAATTACTAACTGAGTCTGATTTCTAGCTGGAAGTGACCAAGGAAAACAGGTCTCTTCTGCAGACCAGAAACTCTTTGTTCGCAGTCAGCATTCTAGCATGATTAATGGGTTGCAATGTGTTTTCCCAATATATGGGCCAGTTGTTAGGTTAGTGATGAATCTGTGGCTTTGTTCTATTTACTTGCTAGTATGTTAATTGCCTTCTTAAAGTGTTTTGCTTGGCTTTCTGTAAAGGCTTGCTAAAAGATGGGTTGCGTCACATATGTTCTCGGCATGCTTGTCAGAGGAGGCAATTGAGTTATTGGTTGCGCATCTCTTTGTGAAGCCTTTGCCTTTCACTGCTCCTTGTTCACGCATCACTGGATTTCTAAGGTTGAAACTTATACTCGTACAAACTTGTTGTTTGACTATTAATCAATTATGTCAGCTGAAGAAGGAATTTGCTGTCTGTTTTCTATGAGCTTTTTTCCTTAAACCATGATGGATTTTTGTTTCTGGGATCTATTTTTGTTGGTCAATGATCCATGTCCTTGAAATTTTCTTAACAGGTTCTTGCGATTGCTAGCAGAGTATGATTGGACCTTTTCTCCTCTTATTGTTGACATAAATAGTGATTTCAACCCAAGTGATAAGAAAGAGATTTATGTAAGTTCTGCAGAATGGTAATGATTGTTTAATATTTTTTGGTCTCTTATTGTTTGATTTACATTAAGTTCTGCAATCAAGTAATGATCGTTTGTTTTTCGCTGGTCTCTTTAATCTTTTATTCGGTGATTTTGCTCTCTTTCTCTATGGCTGCTAATTCTATAACATTATCCAGGACAAGTTTATGCTGACTAGAAAAGGTTATGAAGAAAGTAGCCAAAACATAAGTCCAGCAATGTTCTTGGCGACATCCTATGACAAGGCATCTGAAGCTTGGACCAGACTCTCACCAAACGTACTGGTTAGTGATTTCTCCAATCAAACTCAGGCTGTATAATCTTTTATGAGAAAATCTTTTATTGTATGTGCTTGCAAGTTTAGCAAATGTTTCCTTTTGATTTTGATTGTTTTTCCTCCCCTTCCTTCCTGAGCTGCTTTTGGCTGTTTTGGCTATCTGTTAATGTTGTTTACATCTTGGTCTGTTTCTCTTATGTTTTGATATTTCATTTGATTTGCGTGTAGTTAGTAAAAAGTTATAATATCTTTATTAAGCATTGGGAAATGAACTATTACCAATAGGTCTACCCCAAGGTTACATTGAGTTCATAATCATATCCAGATATGCTAAATCACTTCTAATTTATCTTAGGCAGTTCCCTGTTCATATTCTTTATTGACATGTGGGTTTGTTGAATCAAAAGGAACTTAAAAGGTTGGTGGCTTATGCTCGTAGCAGTGCAAACCTGCTTACCAGACTCGTATTTCAGGATCAGACAGAATCTTACAGATGGGAGGTGAGTTAATTTCAAAGTGCTTTTTAACTCTTCCGCCTTATACTTTTGACTTTAATGGCTTTATTTTTTTTACCACAGTGCCTTTTCTGCACTCCTCTTACCAACTATGATGCTGTAATCCTTCTCCATGGGGACAGATTACCATATCCTCAACGTCTTCTCTTCCCATCAAAATTAAACCATGGTATGTTCCTACAAAGATCCCAGAGTTTGGCTTGGCAACTGTCTGATTCTTGTATTAACTTCTTGCCTGAAATTTGTAATTTATTGCACATATTGGGCAGGGAGGCTTGTGGCTCGTGGGAATGCTAGCAAAGCTTTCCAGCCCTTTATGTTACCTGGAGATTTGCGAGGGAGCTTAGACAAGTTGAAAAATAAGCTATTGGTGGACTTTGATCCACTTAGGTGCTACATTGCAGATCTGGAGGCAAGTGTTCTGAAATGCTTTGTTATTCAAATTGACCATGTTGCTCTTAATTTTCTTACTCTCCCTGAACATCTTTAGAAAGAATGCAACACATTGAAGATGTGGTATGATTCTCTGGGAGGCGACGCCATTGGACTAACATGGGAGAGATCTTGTTCGAAGGTATAATGGAATGTCATTCAAAATGTCCTCTAATAGTGTCCTCTAATGATATACAATCTCTTCTGGAACAGCTTAGAAATCTTATCAAATACATTCACCTTATCTCTTGAGTTTGTTTACTTCTCCCAGAAGCGGGATCGAGAAGAAGCCAGCGATGAAGACCCAATTGATGTCTTAAAGGCTGTGGGTGAAGCTGGTAAAGGGTTTGTAAAGAGTGTACATTTTCTCAAGGCTCCAAGGCTCATGAATTAAGCATTACTCTTCCCTAGACCTAGAATAGGAATCATGAAATTCGTTGTTGTAAGCTTGTTCTCTTTTCAATATAGTAGGCAAATCTGATAAAACAGTCACAGTTTTGAAGAAACCTAGTTGTTTGCTGCCGCAATCTGTATTTATGTTTGCTCCACGAGGAAGCAGAAACGCTGTACCGAAATTTGAGTTTAATCATATAAATGCATTTGGAAGTGTATATAGTTCTTAATTTTTCTTTTGTTTTAGCCATCTAGTTATACCGAAATTTGAGTTTGTTTCTTAGATTATTGTCTGGTTGATGACTGCCTTGGTAAGAGCTTCCAGTTCCACCAACTCTAGTGCGAGAAAACCCCTTGTATGGTTTATGCGGCTTCCAAGAGGTTTTATTGCCGCAAACTGATGTGCTCCTTTCACCGTCACACGCGGTTGAGGAAGCCGGTTTCTGAAAGATCCTTGGAAAAGAATACGACAATGTGCTCCATGTAACTTCTTCGTTCATGACTCTGACCATTAAGCATCCATAGTTTGAGCCAAAATAATGTAGAAAAATCAATTTAACCAGGGGAACGTGAGATAGGGTGATTGCTTTCTCTTTTGATAGTAGTTCATTAACCATACATCTATTTAAATGCTTTTGCAAATCAATGGCAGCTTATTCAAGAAACTATAATGTCATGGCAGTTCCAAAATCACAACAATTTCTCATAACCCCACAATGACAACTTTAATACAAAAGGATCAAGCAACAAAGGAGTGTATCCGAAAGTCAAAATGGACAAAGGAAAACGGAGTCCATAAGTAGAATATACAAATGGTTAAGAACTTGATGCCTCTAATCTCATAGATAGGCTAGACTTTCAAGAGGTGGTGGTTTGAGTTTCAGTAGCAGCAGTCCCTCCAGATCCAGATCCAGATCCCGGCTTTACGGTTTTGGATTTTTTGTCCTCGGTAAGAAACTTGGCCCAAGTGTAGATCTCAAGAGCTATAGCAATGACAGCAAACACCCCAAGGATTCCAACGTAAGCCCATTTCCAGGAGTGGTCTGGCCTCAAAATGTCAATGCCATGAAAAATGTTTACTGAGATCACAGCAAGCAGAGCATAGCCCAGAAAATGATGGTACATGTTCCAGTACTTCCTATACTCGTCCGTTTTACGCGGTTTCAAGTGCAATGCCAGCATCTGCAATTAATTATATCAACCATGGAGTATTTAATTAATTCATGTTAATGATGATGAACCTTCATACATGGGTAATTAGTGAATAGTAATTAAGAGGCTTACTTGTAATGTTGTGAAGGTGAATATAAATGTGGCAAAAAGCCTGTGGATTTTAAAGGAGTAGTGTTTAGAAGCTTGTCCTAGCCATAGGCCAACGCTCCACCCAGTTACACCAAGAATGTACCCTATAATTTGGCAGCCAACATGAAGATGATACCTATAACTTCCGAGTGTCAATGGATAAGGGAAATATCTTGCGATTATCACACCTGCAGGCAAGAAGGTTCCCCACCCTATAATGTTCAAGACGCCATGAATCTGATCATCAGAAGAAATGATTTAGCTACATGTGTGTGTGTGTGTATTTATGTATGTATATTATTATTTCTAGCTAATCCTTACCTTTCTGAGACGACCCTCTAACTCTCCCACATGTTGAGCCAATCCATTCCTCAAGTCTATTGTTTCTGTACTGTCAACATTCTGGAGAGCTGTGGGATGCATCGAGGGTTCTGCTCCTTGGGCATCATATCCAACTTGCCACACATGATTCAGTCTTGAAATATTGTACATTGAAGGAAGTACAATTGTTGCATGTAGCGTGAGGTAGTCTAATGATGTCGCATAATCTAATTTCATTCTCGTAACATTTACATCAATTTCTGAAGGCTGTAGCTTGCAACCTAGCTTGGTATCACCTGTGATATTATAGGTGTTGGCACCGACTGAGCCATTCAGTTGCCTGATGCCTATTATTGCTCTTGTTCCAACCATCTGTGGCTTGTCCTCTGGGTTCACACCCCAGGCTAGCCACACCATTTCTGCATTATTTAGCCTTGTGCCAATGAGAATGTCAACTTGGCTCTCGTTGTGTTTACTGACTTCCCATCCAAACTCAGCTCCTAGAGTGGTCAATTTCTTGCAGTGTGAAATGTTTTTTTCCTGGGCTATCTTAATGAGAGATTCACTACAAGGGATGTAATGAGCTGCACTACTGTTCACAAGCAAGAATAAGACTGCTATGAAAACTATGAACGTAGTAACAGCAGTGGATGCCATTTTTGTGACTCTCACTTCGATGTATGTTTCTCTATATGATGATGATGAATTCCACAAGGTTGTCTCAAACCTTTTTACGTGGCTTGTACAGTTGTCGAGGCTCAATCAGAGGACCACTTTAAATTAAAAACGACTTTATTCTGTGAGTAACTATGACTTACAAGATTTGTTAGGAAGCAATGCATCATTTCCAGTCACTTTCAGAAAGTAGCACAGGAGGAACCTTCTCAATGACATTTGTTCAGCCTTCGGCATTGCGTTCATATGTATAATCGAAGCTTCCCTTGACACAACTCTAGCCTCCTCATGCTCTAATGGGAGAACTAAAGCCACTGACAAGGTACACACTAGACACCCTAGCTGGTGATACTACCAGGGTTGCAGGTTTGCTGACAAGAGGGCAGAAAACAAGATACCAAGATTGTTCAATTTTTATTCTTTCATTGATTGATTTTCACTCACGCAACAAGTAGAGAAGAACAATTTTGCTATGCTTTAATGGAAAGACTGGGAGCGCATGGATAAGGGTTGGTTCTTCAAGGGCTTTTGAGTAGCATCTGAGCAATCCGAACCTCATGACATCTTTTTATTAATACCTTTTTCTTTTCCAATGAAATGGCAACACGGCACTTTCATTAATATGGTGGCAATAATATTAAAAAGTGAATTATAATGTACTCCTTGTAGTTCAAAGAAACTATTAAATCAGTCCTTATGGCCTCGAAATCTATTTTTTTAATCTTTATAGCTCTTCATTTGCTCGTAACATAGTCCTCTTGCAAGTCTCTTGTTCTTTTCTAATTTACTTTTTTTTTTTTTTTTTTTTTGAAAAGTAAAGAAAATTAAGAAGAAGCAATGAGGATGGTCAACCCTAGTTAAAGGATCATTTAATTATTCTTGATAAACTATAGGGACTAAGATGTATATTTAACACCTCATAGTTTATTTCCAGCCCATCACATTCACGTTATAAGATATATATAGCTCGTGTCTCACGACATCGTTTTGTTCTTTACCCTACGATTCAAGAAATTCCTTTAACCTTCTCTTTGCCAACTCAAAAGAAGTAAATACTAACTAGAGATTCTTATTATGTCTTTTAGCTTTTGGTGTCTTGAGTTTGTATATATTTGTGCTGTGACTAAAAAATTTTGGTTGCCCTTTACCCTATGGACCACCCTTTGCCGTGAGAAATTTTGTATACGTCAAGTATAGAAACTAAAATTTAAATTATATTCGAACGGTTGTTAATATGATAACTACTCGAAACTTACATAGTTGTTAACTTTAGGGCTCGTGGGATTAGTCGAGGTGCGCGCAAGCTAACCCGGACACCCACGTTAATAAAAAAAAATTGAATTATAAATAAGAGATGAGCAAGAAATTGATAATTAAAATAAGATTAGGGGACTTTTAATTGTCAAAGATATTAATCAATAATTAATTAAGTTACAATTCGAATTGGTATGAAATATGAGTTCAACTAACCAGAGAATTTGAACAGAAGAATGAAAATTTACTTATTTTAATTTAATCATTTAATTTTCACCTCAAATATATAAGAGAATTTAAAAATAAAATAGAAAAGCTCTTAGAGTGTGGGTCATCAGGTATTCAACGCAGGTGTTGTTTGGTTTTTGGAAATGAAAGATTTTACAATGAGAATGGAGGAATCAAAATATATAAAACTTCAGAGAATTAAAATGATATTTTATTTCCAATACTATGTTTGGATAGTAACAAGAAATCAAAATGAAATTTAAAAATTTTAATAGATAGTTTTTAATATGAAAAATAATAATGATTAAAAAAATAATTTTATTAGTAATAATGTAAGTAAAAATGATGAAAGGAGACTATGGTGGTGGTGAAGATGCCAAGGAAAATGTAGTGCTAGTAATAATAGATAGTATAACAATAATAATAATCATGGGAGGTAATAATAGAAGAAGAGTTTATTTATTATTATAGTAGTGATTATTTTTCAAAGTATTTTATGCTTTAAAATATATCAAAATAATAATTTTTTATTTTTTAAAATTTATTTTTGATTTCAGCACATCAAAATGATAAAAAAACACCAAAAAATTAATTTACAACAAAAAAATATTTTATTTTTTAAAAAAATATTTTTACACCGGAAAAATAAATAGTGATTAAAAGTAGTAATAATACAAGAGTGGTGGTAGACTCATAGTAGAATACTAATACTAATAATAATATATTTTTTTAAAAAATATCATTGCCATCATAAATGAAAACGGTATTGGTGGAAATGATAGTAATAATAATAATAATAATTAATATAAAATATATAAAAATAATACATCATCTTTTGAAAATAAAAAATTGTAATTCCCATTCTTGTTTTTATTCTCACATCAAGAATGGAATCATGTTTAATTTTAATTTTAATTTTATTTTAACTCTTCGTTATAAATGTCACTTCATTTTTTTAATGTCAAACACCAACAAAGTGAAAATTGAACTTTTATTAACATTCTCATCACTTCATTCCTTCTAAGCCTCTTTCATTAATACAAACTAATGTTGTGTGGATAAAGGAACTCGTTTAATTAAAAAGGAAAAATAGAGGGTGTCGGTCCATATAAAAAAGAATAGAAGGCTTTGATAATAATAAAAAAATTGGAAAAGTATGAAGATTAAATTTAAATAAAACCCATTGATTTTTTTTTAAGTGAATGGGGGCAGACAACGCGTTGTATGCCCTATTCTTTATCTAAAAACATACATCATTTGTTAATTTTAGAATCCAACCACCCGTGTCACTAGAAAAATAAAATTCTTTTGTTTTTATCTAAAAATCCATTAGAATTTATTTTGACTCAAAACACTCTAGAACCTTTTTAAACCAATTCATGACCTTCAAAAACACAAAATACCACTCCAAAATTCAAAATCAACCCGAAACAAAAAAAAACTTCCAAAGCTTAGATATGTTTTTTTAGGTGTTGTCAAGGTGAAAAACACCTAATCGTAACCTCTTCATCATATAGAACCTTTTGACAAAAAAATAAACTGTTTTAGTGGTCTAAATCTTTCCCAACGACAACTTTCTTTCTCTAAATTAGAATCTGACGATCTCCTCTCTATCCTCCAACAAAAAAAAAAACAAAAGAGAAAAATAAAGTTTGGTATCAAAATGTATTTTTTTTTAGAATTATAGGTACTAATCACTTAATAGCTAAAAATTATAGGGGATGAAAATGAACTTTTGAAATAAATTTCAAAGCCACCACCTATGTTACATGTATTTTTCACTGTAGTCATCTTTCTTTCAATTCAACCCTTCCTCGCAAAAATACATGTAATTCGATGTTGATTTGAGCTCAAAAGGATTTAATAATAATAATAAAAACGTTTAAGAACCAGTTTATAAATTTTAAAAAAATACACTATTACAATCCATGTGAATCATACGAGGATGAACAGTAAAAATAGCTAAGGCACGCGGTTTATTGCATGTTTGTTTACGCGGCTGCGATTGCTTTTAAAGCAAACCGCATCTTGTAAACGTTTGGTTAAGGAAAAAAAGCTACTTACTGTTCATGGGTTCCACAGTAAATTACGTGTGAAACGCAAGGAGAAGGAAAGCAGTTAATTGCTGCTATCTTGTGCGGATGAGAAGTTCAACCATGCGCCACTGTTCCGATCGGACCGGGTCCGGTCCAACGCGTAAAATGCATTAAACCGGGTCCGACCCATTAAAATAAAATAATTATTTTTTATTTTTTAATTGTGTTTTATTCGAAAAACGAGTGTTTAACATTATTCAATGACACTACATAAATTAGACGAAGATCACTTGATGACGTAGTATTTGCATAATTTGATCGTAATCCTAATTTTATTCTTGATTATATTTTACCTGATGTTATTGCGCGTTTAAAAAACCAAGAAAACTGTCGGATGTATTTCAGATGTGATGAAATTGTAGATAGTTTAATGGAATAATAAAAAATATTATATATAAAGTATTATTTATTTCATGATGTAATAACAATAGTTAAATCTACAATATTTAAATTAAAAACCATCAATATTAATATATATATATTTTTAAATTATTTTATAACCTCAATTTTAAAAGTATTTTTAATCAAACACATTAAATTACTTTTTATTTAACCTCAATTTCAATCACATTTTTAAAAAAACATACATAAATATCAAATCAACCTCAACCTAAATAAAACAATTGTTTTTAAACAGTTATCATAAAAATTACTATAAAAATTACCACAATACCAATAAATAACCGTTAATAATTAATATGTGTTTATGCTGTTAGTTGGTCAACAACCAACCACAATTCTCGTTTAGTTGTTCACTCCTCGTACAGGAAGGAGTCTCTTTCTGGAAGAATTTCTTTTTTCTCAAATGCCTCAACTGGATAAATTCACTTATTTCACACAATTCTTCTGGTCATGCCTTTTCCTCTTTACTTTCTATATTCCCTTCCTATATGTCTGACAGCAACCGCAACAAGCATTTCAAGGAATTCTAGAGAAAGGGGAAAGGGCAAAAGCCTAGGCCCACACCCTCTAGTCTAATCGACGTCTACTAATCTCAATCTTTAATGGCAACATCTAACTGGAGCAATTACAATGCCTATTTCCATTTGAAAATCTATGATCTCGGAATAATTCATGGACGATCGAGATAGAATAGCCGTGACAAAAACGATTGTACCCGGCAATCTTCTAGCTAGATTTGATTTAGGGAGACAGGTATTATTGTTTTTTTCTTCTCATATTTAGTAACTTGAGCTAAAGTTTTGAAAATATTTGACGAAACGGATCATGGGTGAGGATTAATTTTTTGATATTTTTGTAACATGATTGAACGAAGTGGGATATGTTAAAATGGCATTTTCTCAGATTTCCCAGTGGCGAAAGACGTCAATAATCGTGTCTTGGACGAAAGTTTCCCATGGGACATGTAGAATCATGACAAGGGTAAGAAGTGTTTACTATTCCTGGACATATAAATTTAGCCCAACTTCTATTTTTAAAGCAAAGCTAACTATGAACAGTTTGTCAATAATGCTACGCTTATCTGGGCTCAACCACAAATGGACCAAGTCTATAATCTATGGTGAATAATTCAATTTATGGGCTGATTGATCATCACTCCTATAGGACCAAACCAACCCACAAAGGAAGAAAGGAGGATAGTTCGGTGAGGTCTGGTTCATTCTAAAGGCAAAGAGAAGGAAAATAAACACCCACCAGTTGCTGTTGCTGTTGTTGTTGTTTCTTTGTTGCTGCTAAACAATGGGGCTGCTTAGCATCATTAGAAAAATCAAGAGAAAAGAGAAAGAAATGCGCATCCTCATGGTGTATGTATCCATCCACTGTGCTGTCTCTGTCTCTGTCTCTGTATCTAATAAGTAGATGAATAATGGGTTTTTTTGGTTGAAGGGGACTTGATAATTCAGGGAAGACAACAATAGTTTTGAAGATAAATGGAGAAGACACCAGTGTTATTAGTCCTACTCTTGGATTCAATATCAAAACCATCTCTTATCAAAAGTAAGCAGCAAAGTTAGATCTTTCTTCCAGTTTCTTTCTTTCGTTTATTCCTCTTTCTTTGTGTGTATGTTGCTCTCGTTATTGTTAGAAATGGGTAGTAATGATTCTGTGTATTTGCTATTGTTTTGAACTGCCAATTTGACACGAGCCCATTTCAGATACAAGTGAAATATGAGAACTTGGGATCTTAACTGGCCTTGTTTTTTTATATGAATTTGTCGAAGAGTGATAAAATAAAGACAAACTGGAGATGTTTTAGTTTAGCATTGATTGATCAAAACTATCATTACTATAGTTCAACAGTTTCTCTTGCGACATTATGTATACTGACGATGTTGTAGTGTCTGCTGAGCTTCCCAAGATTGGAATTTTAAATCTTAGATGTTTGTTGTAATACGGAAGGTTGAAATGCTATATTTTTGTTTGATAGGTACACTTTAAATATATGGGATGTGGGGGGACAAAGAACCATAAGATCATACTGGAGGAACTACTTTGAGCAAACTGATGGCTTGGTCTGGGTGGTGGATAGTTCAGATCTTAGAAGGTTGGATGATTGCAAAATGGAGCTCGATAATCTTTTGAAGGAAGAGGTATTTGCCAGTTTTAAGTTTCTTTGATGTTATGTTTTGTTTGAAAACAATGGCCTTTATTTGTTTTTCTATTAATGCAATGTGTTTCTCATGTCTTGCTCTTGTTCTTTTTTTTTTTCACTCTTTTGTTCATTTGTTTTTTTCTTTTCTTATTCATCTGCTCTTTTCTTGTGAATCCTCTAATTTACTTGTTCATCTGTCAGAGGCTATCAGGAGCATCTCTACTAATATTTGCAAATAAGCAAGACATAAAAGGTGCTCTTACACCGGAGGAAATTGCTAAAGTAAGGTTTCTCACCGATCATATCTCCTTGTTTATGAGTCAGCATTGTTTTTTGTTCATATACAAAGCATTTGGTGTCCTTTTCCCTCGTGTATTTTTGCTTTTCTCAGTGCTGAAAGAAGTCAAATGTCATCCATGTCGTGTATTTCATACTGAACAATTGAAATGGACTCTTTTTTTTCAAAGTTGATTTAACTTTAGCACACAGTTGGCTGATGATATAAACATGGTTGTAGAGGTTACTGTAAAATCTCCCATGTGATGTGCCTTCCTTCCCGGACTTGTCTCTTGGTGGTTGAATGCGGGACATTTAGCTGGGGTTCCTCATAATATGTTTTCCATGCTGTTTGAAACTCAATTACTTTCTGGTCAGCTTTGCTTGCAAAAGTGCCCTTCAATTGTTTTCTTTTGTTAGAGGGGCATTTATGTGCACCTTAAGCCATCAAGCAGAATCAATCTACTTGATGGTTTTTGTCATTGAAGAATAGTTCTATTTGCGAAACTTATGCATCCATTTAGTATTTTGACGTTAGGGATCCACGCACATTAATGGGTTGAGCTCCTATTCTTTGTGTCAAGATATGGTAGAAACCATATACATTTAATCTACATAATTAGCGGCACCTGATTTGCACTACTTTCACTTCTCCTGCATGGTGATGTTTTCATGGTGGTATATGTCCTTGCCCTTCACCTGTTTGAATTTCTGAAGTGGTTCTGTTATGCTTGTTCAGGTATTGAACCTAGAGAATATGGATAAAACCCGACACTGGAAAATTGTGGGCTGCAGTGCGTACACAGGTGAAGGGCTGCTTGAAGGATTTGATTGGTTGGTTCAGGACATTGCCTCGCGAATCTATATGCTTGACTAAGTACTCTGAAACATATTTACTCTGCCCAAGACATTCTTCAAATGTATTAGTGATTGTAAAATTGAGGGGTTTTTTTTGCTTTGCAAATTGCCTACTATGTGGATGCGTGTCTATGTACTTTTGGTTCAAATTTACCACTGCAGTCTTTACTGGCCAGTCCTTATGTTTGTTGTTTTGTGTAAGATGATATTCCTAATGCATTAATAGAAGCAAAAACTATCTTTTGATTTTGCAATGGCTGACTGACGGTATCGTGCGAACAGGCCCCATAGCATGTTTATATTTGCGCATGAATGAAGCACAAGCATCCATTTTCACACACTTTGGTTTATAAATATAACACTGATTGGATTATCATGGAGATGGATTGAGTTTCATGAGACTGAACACTACAGAAGTACTAACAGCAAGGACCCTGCATATTCAAGGATCAAGCAGGACTATTCACGGGCCATGCTTAATGGATTCATGAACATAAGTAACATCAAAAGCAAACATAGCAATAACTCAAAACCTATTTGCTGGCCTTTTGGTGGAATGACTCCAGGGGAATTGAATTTCAACACAATCAGAGTATAACTTATTTGTGTCGTGAGGAAATTCTACTGAAATTAATAGCTTATTAAAAGCATTGAATAACCATCATTTTCCAGCATCCGACGACAACAAATCCTCAAGAAAAAAGAGAGAGCTAAAAACCTTGCAAATCTAGCAACCAGCAAATTCTATTATTCTAAAACATCATAAATTGATTGAAACCTCTTCCAAACTACAAAATCCTTGCAATTTAATACCAAAAACAAACCCAGTTTGACCTACTGATGCATCAGAATCACACATCTCAGCCACGATCATTTTGACTTCTTTCCTTGTTTCTTCTTAATAACTTCATCAATATACATGATCCCTTTGCCTTTATAAACTTCAGGTGGCTTACAACTACGAACTGAAGCAGCAAACTGATGCACTCTTCCCTTATCAATTCCAGTACAGCAAACCACATTGTTCTTGAAACAAAACACCCGGACTGCAGGCGGCACAGTTAGTTCGACTTCATGACTGTAACCCAGTTTGAGAAATAACAAACGGCCTTCTGCTTCTGCTCGCGCTTTGTAACCAACACCTACAATTTTGAGAAATCGAAAGAACTTGGCTTCCATTGCGAAGTGATATCACTTGAAAGCTTTCCTGGGATAAAAAAAAAGGAAAAAAAAAAAATCACAGTCAAGCATTTTATCAAACAGTTGGTGAGCAATATGATACAGAAATAGATTACGCCAATGCCCCAACAGGGGCTTTTCGGGTTTGTGATTTTGACTAAGAGAATGAAGGTCTAATTAAAGGGTTCTTGAAATTTTCATTTTTTCCCATGGTTTCTTAGTGACCAGATAGAACAGAAGGAATAAATTTTCCAATAAGTTTGTAAAACGCACAGATCACTCTCCAAAGAGAAATACTACAATTCCTATGAAAATCATAGAAGAAAGGAATCATCGTATTCTTACGTGAATTTGAAAATGGATCGTACCTGCAAGTAAAAATGGGAAGTTGATGACAGGTTTGCTTCACTGGAGAAATGGCATGTGCTGCTGCTGCCGCTCTATTTCCGTAGCTAGGATGTGTTTGGCAACGCCGGCGAGCGCAGGCAGTAAAGCTATTATGCTTTTTGGGTGCGCCAACTTCTGTTTAAGCCCACAATTCCTAAAATATTATCTTTAACTTTCATAATTTTCTCAATTAGTCCTTAGAGTTTCGTAGAAGTTCCATTTAGACCCAATTTGTTTGTGATATGGAAAATGCTTTTCACATTTTCTCATGTTTTGTGAGTTTTTGAAAAAATAAGTTGATTGAAAGAGTGTTCCTTGTAAAGGAAAGCATATAAGGTTTTGAATTTTGAGAGGGGAAATTGTTTATTTAATTGGAATTATTAACTTACAATATTAATGAAAAAAAATGTAATGCTGAAGTGATAATTATGGATTTATTTATAATGAATCACTGCTAAAGTGTATGTATTCATCTCTGAATAATTTCAGTTATAAATCATTGTCATATTAAAAGATGGGGTTTGTTTTTTCTTCTAATTTTGTCGAAATTTGTTGAAAGTTTAAGACTTCGAAACTCAGTTGGTGTTCAAGTGAATTGGGGTTTCGATTTTCACCAAGAATACATTCCTAAATTTGGGACTTTGAAATTTAGCGAGTTGATGGTGCATTCCTAAATTTCTTTGGTTTCGATAGAACTGCTGCTGTTTGTAGAATCAAAGCCCTTGGAAGAGTCTGTGGATGGCTTGAAAGGACAACTGTAGAGGACATGGACATAGCTGTCCGTGCACATCTGAATGGTTGGAAATTCATATTTCTTAACGATGTGATGTTACTCTTGTGCTCTCATCAGAAAACACAGAATCTGTTTTAGGCATTGGATTTGTCTAATACCCAGTTCATCTTTAATTAATCACCTGGATCCGTTGTTTTACTAGCTTGCCTGCTCTGATCATTCTACTTGGATGAAAATAGTGCTTGTGCAAATCGTTGTTTTACTAGCTTGCCTGCTCTGATCATTCTACTTGGATGAAAATAGTGCTTGTGCAAATCGTTGTTTTACTAGCTTGCCTGTTCTGATCATTCTACTTGGATGAAAATAGTGCTTGTGCAAATCAACACACAATGATTCTGTTACAACTTCAAGAACTGAAGCAAAGGTGCAAAATGTCGGGAAAGCAAAGGTGTTAGAAATATAGCTGACAAATTCTTCCTCTTTCCTTCTCTTTTCGAACAACTTTCACTCTCATTTATCCTCTAGAGACTAAAACTTGAGGAAAATAAAGTTCCAGAACCACATCGTACACTTTGCAAACTATAGGGATCAAAATGAAAAAAAGTAAAAAATGAACAATGTTTTATGAGTGCGTGGACCGTGAATGGTGTATGATGAAATGCAATTCTGCTTAAGTATTTTTGTATAATGAATAATAATAAGAAGAAAATGACGTTCATTTATATTGCACAAAAATAGATCCTGTACATTATCTACAAACTATATTAGATTCTAGGATAATCTAAACAGAAATGGATTTTTAAAAAAAAATTAGAAGCATCGAATTATCAAATTTGCTGCTTTTGAGTCGCACACCAGGTAAATGTAGCCTGTCAATGCCAGAAAATGTCAACACCCCTCTCATTCAATATTCACAAAGAAATGAAAAAAAAAAAAAAAGACTGTTAGATTGTACTGATAAAAAGTGTTGTATAGAAATTAGAAACATCGGTGCAAACAATCTGGAGAAATGTAAGAATCAACCAGCTGTAGGAATAAAAAAGAAATGATAAAATTCAAAAAAAAAGAAAAAAAGAAATGATAAAGAAACTTCAAAAATCTTGCAACTTGAATATCTGTAAGATTCATGATCACCAAGGATCACTAGAAAAGATAAAAAAAAATGTGAATGCAATAAAGAATCTTGTATGCATCTTTTTGTTTGCAGGACAGTATAGTTCTCCGTCGTCAGCATGTTTAGTTTTGAAGAGTAAAAAGACTTGAGCCATGGACTGAATAGAATTCAAGCGATATCAAGCCTGCAGATTCAAATGGAAAGTAAGCGGTAAGCCTAGGAATTTCAAGAGATGGTTCAGAATACCCAACAATTGTGGATTCATCCACAGTTCTCACTTCGAGTTATTTTGCAGCTACAAGGTTATCCTTGATGAGTTTTTCGGTTAATGCTTTTGAAAGCCCCCACACTGTATCTGTGCTCCCTACCTGCAAAATACATCACTGATGTTTTCATCAGAAGAATCAGACGGAGGGAAGGAGTTAAATCCTTGTATTCTAGGAAACCAAAGTATCAACTGCTTGTATATTGTAACACAGCAACCATGTTCACTTCAGCCGCTTAAGCACATAAAAAAAGAACAAAAAACATTGAGGTGGTCTTTGCTGATGCAATTTTAAGGTTCAATGCCATTCAGATTTGAGTGGAAAAGGGTAGACACGACCTACTCAAAGAACATACAAGACACGGTGTGGTTATATAAATCCTAAAGCAGATAGTTGATAAATGAAGCTCCATTGAATTGTGCACTTGTAAGGAGGACCCAAGTAAAGCATAAGTAAGAATATTAAAAGAAAACTCAGCACTTGACATGAAGAAGGCTGTAAAATGAAGATAAGGACCCTAGCAATGGCCACATGTTGGGGCATAATGTGGGCACCTGAAGAGCTAAATACCCTGGCTAACTGAGTTTGTCAGCCATGCAAAGAGTAGAATAACTAACCCAGTGTCAAAGAGAAAGGGAGGGGGAGAGGGAGAGGGGTAGGGAGAGCTCACCACTGCTTCAACAAATGGTGATGTCAATGGGTGTTCCAGTGTCAAACCCCCAGCAACATGGAGTGTACTTCCCTCCTCAATCTAAGGCACATCTCATCATTAACAGAGAAATTAAAAACACTGTGTGGCCGAGAAAATAGCTTCAGAAACAAAATCCAATAAAGAATATGCATTTACAAAATTTACCACGCTATCAATGATCTCATCAGGTATCTCATGGAAATAAACCTGCATAAGTGAACTAGATTATTCTTTCAAAACTCAATGTCATTGAAGTGTAAAGACTTCAAAGAGCTTTCAGATAAAGTTCTTTTTACATCAAGTAAATATTTAATACAGCTTTTCGGGACAAATTCGCAGAAATAGGCGATAAAAAAATATATGTTCATGGTCTGCTGCTTTTATCTCAGGAGCACTGAACCATCTGAAATATTCCTATAAATAGTAACAGCTCAAATGGGAAATTTTTTGCCTGTGCATGTAAATATAACTGTTACAATCTCATCTATATAAAATAGTTAAGATTACCATATCATAATCTCCATCCAGAAAGATGGAGAAAACAATCAACATATATATAGAGAACAACCATTACATTCTCCTACATGTTACAGTGGATATATAGAGGCTGATAAATAATTGATCCGGAAACCTTGTTGCATCTATGCACCTTTTTTCTCATCAAGTTGTTCATACGGGAATGGACATTAGAGGAGAGTAATTCAGTGGGCTCAGATGATAGCAAAACTCTTTCTTGAATTTAAAGCAATACTCTGCCATTTTGAATGAACAATATGCCTACAGGATTATGCGGGCTAGGAACCATTTGAATGTCACTATCCAGTAAAATCTAAGCTAAATACAAGTACAAGTAAGCTGTACCTCAGCTTTTTCCCATGCTCCTTTTCGTATTCCAGTAGTAAGGTTACTTACAACCACAGATCCTATGACTGCTGCATGACCACCGGAATAGCCTGCAATAGTGCAACTACTAGTCATATTTGACCACTAAAACAAGTTGAGCTTTATAAACAGTAGAGGACATGAGTGAAATCAATTAAGTAAACCTTTGATAAACTCCCGTGCTTCTTCCTTGCTATTTGGCTTTTCTCTAACCATCCCATTACTCACCACCACCTAAAAAATCAATGAGACGTGGCAGTAAGATAAAACTCCACAAGGAATGTCAAAAGTGGGACAAGGCCTTTAATACAGAAGCAATCACAGGAGAACTATATGAAGCAATAAATAGATTCACAGGACACAAATTTAAAATAGGTAGAGGTTGTAATTAAGAATAGTGAGCTGGAATAAAAGCATACTGTGTCTGCAGTAATTAACAATGTTGCCTGAGCATCCTCTTCCACATGACCTTCAATTCGAAGCCTTTCTATGATGGCGTTTGCCTAGGGAATAAAATTAAATAAATATGGCAGTTCAACAATACAACCATGAACCATGAAAGAACAGTCAGTAATATGCACAGTTGCCAGTCAATACTACCATTTTCAAATTTCAATTCACATAGTTCCATTACAAAAAGAAAGCCCACAAAGACAAAAAAAGCAAACTTTACATTATTAGTGAAACAGAACGACTCAGTTATGCCCCAGTTAGCAATCCATCACAAAACCAAAATTTGTGCAAGGACAAATGCAGGAAGCCCACATTGAGAAAACCACAGCAATGAGTTATAAAGCCCATTAAAAGCAATAAAATGACATTTGAGACATCCAAGCATATAAAAGGTATAACAGGTGTAAAAGTTATACCTTTGCCTCAGCTAGAGCCATCACCAATTCCTCTGGCTTATCTTTTCTTATACTTTTTTCATCTATATCTGCGGTCTAAACCGATATCACATTAACGACACAAAAAAAACATAAAACCCATAATTGAAAACTAACATTCTCAACAAATAAATAAATAAAAAGCACAAGAGAATGCAGCTTAAGAATATACCACAACAGTAAATTCATATCCCATCTCATTGAGAATTTGCCGCCGAGCCAAAGATGATGAACCCAATATTATCTGCCATTGAAATATCACAACTACCCATCAATAATCATTTCCCTTTTTCTTTTGTTCTTTTAATTATAGCACCATGAAAGTTTTCAACTTTGAAACTAATGTCACACTCCATGAAACTTCTTCTTGTTGAATTTTCACAACAACCCATCAATATTTTTCCATTGTAAATTACAATAGCAAGAAAGTTTTCAACTTTGGAACTAATAGAGATACCGTACTAATAAAAGAACTGCTTTTCATTGCAGTTCCTTATTCCTAACTGTAAGAACACCATTTCCAATTATTTTGGAGGCTGTATAATTCCTTCACATGGACAAAACATGTTTATATTTTAAACCCAAGTTAATGTTCTTTAAGGATTCTCCAACAAGAAAATTATTAACTTGAGGTTTTCAAAACTCCTTTGTTAAAACACGCAATTTACTTTTCAATTGCTTCATGAGTATATTTTTGATAGAATGAAGCTAAAGAAGAAAAGAAAGGAGAAAGGAAAAAAATGCAGCAATAGAGACAGAGTCCCAAGGAACTGACCTTGAAGGAGGAATTACAAGTCGTCATCTTTCCCTCTATCTCCTTTTCAAGCTCCATTTTTTAAGAGATGCTGCGTTGCCCGGAGAGGTGCGAATGGTAGAATTTCTTTCAGCATGTTTTGTTTGTCCAGGTAGGTGCCAAGTGAGCATAGGTTTTTTCGGCTTAACTATTTTTTAGCCACTATAGATTCATAAATATTTTATTTTGGGCCTCATATTTTAGAATCTTTAACATCAACTTTAATTAAAATGTTTGTTGTTGGTCTCTGCGATCTGTGTATTTTGTGATCAATCATGTTTTTTTTTTAAATATATTTTTTTTAAATTATTTATTTTTATATAAACACATCCAAACTATAAAAAAAACACATAAAAAAAACAACTTAATTGTTTTTTCAAGTAAAATACACTAAAAAAACAAAAACTACAGCAGACAATCGCCAATAGAATATCCATTTTCTCCCTATTTATTTTGTTCTTTGACTTTCATGTTTTTCTCTTTGACTTTTCTTCGAAATCTCCATACATGGAATAATATCCATCAATGACGTTTAGAAACTTTTTTTTTTAAAAAAAAAAATTGGCCCTCCTTTAGCTTTTATTAACTATTTAACAAACATATGCCAAATTAAAGATTTTCATGTTTTTCTCTTTACATTTTCTTCAAGATCTCCAGAATAAGTTTTTCTAGATTTTAGCTGGATTGACATTGAAAAATGGGTCCTCCAGGCCAAATTTTAAGAATGGGCCCTCCCTCCATAACCCTTTTATTAACTATTTAACAAACAGAGCCCAAGTCAAACATTTCCAAGTTTTGAGCTAGATTCACATTGAAAATTTTTGAACTATACGAACATGCAACATTGCTTAATGCATGGGGGTGAAAATATAGTGTTTTTTTTTATCCCTCTTTGATAAACAATAATCATGGAGTGCACGTATTTCTTCTCTCACATTTATTAGCACAGATAAAAATTTCGTGTGCATATATTTAGAAGAAAAAATTGTAAATATTTAGAAGGAAATAACTAAGAGATACAGTAGGTATTCTATAAATGTTGGAAAAAGAATTTATTGGAAGTACAAAAAACTAGCCACCGAAGATTATTCAAACATCATTGATGACTTAATTATTCCTACTTTCTCTATGAATTTTCTTTTTCTAGCTTTGCCAGTATTTGTTGGAATCTTTTTGATTGTTGAGGGCCCTTTTGATTCTGAATTGAAATGCTTGTGATTTGTTGTTGAATCTGTCAAATCTATATGCTGAGCCAGAGAGAATGCATCTTTCACATATTGATGACTAGTTAAGGAGAAAAGAAAATTATTCAAACATCATTGATGACTTATTCCCTACTTTCTCTATGAGTTTTCTTTTTCTAGCTTTGCCAGTATTTGTTGGAATCTTTTTGATTGTCGAGGGCCCTTTTGATTCTGAATTGAAATGCTTGTGATTTATTATTGAATCTGTCAAATCTATATGCTGAGCCAGAGAGAATGCATCTTTCACATATTGATGACTAGTTAAGGAGAAAAGAAAATCAATACAAAGGAGAAAATGCTAATGTTTCATCTTTGGTACATATATATATGTTTAGAATTTATTATACTTGAAAGGAAAAAAGTTTAAGGGTGATGATGAATCAAGGAAAAATTGCCGTCTCTACAGCTGAGACCATTCTTCATTAGAGCTTCAGTTGCTGCAGCCTGCAGAAGAGAGGGTCAAGTAAGGAAACAGGAAAAAACTGAAATCAGCTTCCATTTCACTGTTCATGGTACATTATGTATTGAAAAGATCAACCATTACATTTAGTGTAACCAGTTTTCGTATCAATCGAGATTCCTTCATTATAACATTTTGTTATGTTTTACAAAATGGCATGATAATCTAAAAAAGATCGGCTTTTATGCTGCTTAGAATTCATTGTTTATCAGATTGTGAATCTAATAGATCAATCAATGCACAAAAGAATAATGCTTTGTTGGGCTAAACATTTAACAATCTGTTGGTCCATTCTCTCTATTAATGATTAAGGAACTAGATATATATATGTGTGTGTGTGTGTGTGTGTTACCTATCCCCTTCATTAATTGCTCATGTTGCTGTTTTCCTTGATGCTTTCTTCATGATTCTTGTAATTTGGCAGTGGCACTTGGTCTGACTCGATTCTCTTGATATCGTCTAGAAGGATCTCATACTGCTTCTTCACTTCCTCTTCGGTTGTTTCTCCGACAAAACTGGCTATGTTTCGCCAACGATCTGGGCTATCCTTGTCATATATAGCAAGAGCATTTTCGAACAACTTGTTTTTCTGTTCTGACCAATTTGAGTTAGGCTGTGGGAAAGAACTGGATCCCATTTCTCTTGCCGAGATAAGAGCGAAAACGGTGAAGCTAAGTTTTATAGTCTTGGGAATAAGATCGAGAATGTGATATATAGAGGATCAAATTTGAGTATGAAAACTAGAAAATGGAAGAAAAGCCGACTGCTAGACAGGACTAGTGTGAAAATTCAGTAGGGTAGAAGCATGGAATGTGTGAATCATGAAAGAAGACTGAAGTGAAGTGACTGGTGAGAAATTTAGGAAGTTGCAATGCAAGCCACGCTTAAATCTGAAACACTGTAGTTGACACTTGACATAAGTGACTGGTTACTATCTCAAAACGAGAACAAACGTAGACGGTTAAGACAGATTGAACATTATATCCTATTTTTTTAAAAGGATATAAATTCACTTCAGAGATAAATTTATTTTATATATGTCTTTGTGTCTCTGATTCTGTCATGTAATACTAACCAAACCTAACTTGCAAAACTACAAATTATGTAACGGAAAAACACCTCATAGTAGTAGAGTCTTGAGATCGGTGTTTTTGAGTTCGAGGATCATCACTTGATGCTATTTTGGAGGTGTTTACAATATTATTTGCAAGTACTATGTTTCATGCTTGTCTATTTAATAAGCATGTGGGCTTTCATTAGCAGGAAATTCGCTCCACAATCTTGAAAGAAACGAGACCCACTTCCCTGATCTGGATATTCAAATTATTTGTCATTTAGAAATCAGAACCAGTAATGCTCTCAGAAAATTGCAAACCAGCATTAGTCAACAGTATCTGGCCCCTAGTTAACCGGTCCCGTAAGGTAGAGCACAAAGCTGATTCTGTTCTGTTCTCTTTGATGAAAAATCTATGGTCTTAGAACGAAAGGAAAAATGGAAAAAGACCCTTCGCAAAGATTCAGAAGGTGATCTAACGGATACAGGCAGTTTGCATTTCTTTTACTTCCCAAGTGCCCTAGCTAGTTTTTTAGCAAGCCAGTTGAGCTATATTTTAGCTACATGTTGCAGTGCCTAGAATAAGAAACTAAATATACTAAAACTACATCATTTAATAGTATTAAACCTCAGTTTTCATTATTGGCAAAGATCCATAATTGCTGGTGATGTTTGTTAAGTCAAGATCTTATGCTGATTTAAAATATATAGAGAAGAAAGGCCAGTGCTTACTTTAGGCCAACTTGTTAGCACTTTTATGTTGGTAACATCCTCGACTCCTAAGCAAAGGCAAAGGTTTCATGGCGCAAGGGGGTATCGTAGGCAGAGATGTAGTAATTTCGTAATTCTTGCAGAAATTTTTGGCATGTTTGGCATTGGAAATCAAGTTGCTTCCTTGAGATTGACTGACTGACTTAGAACTGTACGTAGGTTTGTCAAACTGTGATGCACATGATTTTTGGACAAGCAAACACTTGAAAAAGGTGGGTTTTCTGTCTGCCAACCCATGGAAATGTTGGTAATAGAGAGAAAACACATGTCTGAATTTCTTACTGTAACATCATGTCCCTCTTCCGAACTAGAAATGATTATGCTGACAACGCCGCATGATTATCAATTATCATGAGCTCCTGGTCTTATGAAAGCATTTTTACTACACTATTACACGGCACATTTTTCTTAGAGGATCATTTTCCCTTTCTGTATCCGAATTCAGCATGTTCCTGACTCTTTCGTTTTTTCTCCCTTGTGGTATTATCTTTAGCTTTCAAATAAAATCGCTTGAGAAATCAATTTCATATGCTAGGAAAGAATGCATCCATGACTAATTTTAAAGCAGAAAGGAGAGTTAACACAACAGATAAAATGTTTAATGCTGCTTCTTTGGTACATATATAGGATAGAAGTCATCACATTTAAGAGAGTAAAAAAATGACGACTCAAAACTTCAAGGAAAATAGCCGTCTCTATTGTTGATATCCTTCTCCACTAGAACTTTAGTTACTGCAGCCTGCAGAAGAGAGGGCCAAGTAAGGAAACATTAGCAACATAATCAAATCATTTCATTCTTTCAACATACCAATCACTACCTCAAAATTATCAAATAGCAATGACATTAGCATTAGAATATATTCCGTTGGTAATTTTCAATAAAAATAGTGACAGATAAAATCGGTGGGGGAATTCCCAACATAATTATAGAAGAAAAACACTTCATCGTTGAATTATCGATGGAAATACAGCTTATACACCGATGGAATATTCCTTTGGTGTAAATCAATTTTCTAGTTGTGAACTACATTCAATAATGTTTTTCCAAATTTATAATAGCACAAAAATGAGATTTTTTTTATACTAGAGAATTCACGACAAGTTAGTGAATCTAAATTAATCAATCCATATAAGAACTATGCTTTCCTGGACTCAACATTCAGCAAATCTCTGTCCATTCTTCGGATTGATGATTAAGGTACCGATCATGTGTTAGTATTACCTCTCCTCTTCATTACCGATGATGTTTTCCTTGCTGCTTCCTTCGTTCTTGTAAATCGGTAGCGGGACTTTGTCCGACTCAATGCTCTTTATATCATCAAGAAGGATCTCGTATTGCTGCTTTACTTCATCCTCGGTTGTTCCTTTGACAATCTTGGCTATTTTCCCCCAACGATCCGGAGTGTCCTTATCATATATCGCAAGAGCATTTTCGAACAACTTGTTTTGTTCGGCTGACCAATTTGTGCTGGGCTGCGGGAAAGAACTTGATGCCATATCTCCCATAGAGATTTTAGAGAGGGTGGAGGATGCTTAAATGGCGAAACAAGTTTATGTCTGTCGGAAATAAGACAATATTGTAATTCAGGATGTCAAATTTGAGTATGAAAACAAGAGAATGGAAAGATAGCAGAAAGGCATGGTCTTCCAAAGAGATTCAATACAGTACAAAGCACGAAATGTGAGCCAAGGAAAGGCGAGCATAGGAAGTTGCGATGCAAGTGTTTAAGCCCGATCAGCACGGTGTGAGGGATGATTTGCTAGTTGGCAAATGCATATTGAAAATTTGCTAAAGTACACATTATTTAATGGAAAAGTACCTCAGAGCAGCAGTGTCGAGATAAGTTTTTCGGAGGATCACTTGATGATATTTGGATGTGATAATGATACCCTTTGCAAGTACGATGTCTGTTTATTTTATGAGCATGTGGGATTTTATTAACAGGAAATTCACCTACCATTCTTGAAAGAAATAAACCCACTGGATACAAATATTCAAATGATTTATCATTTGGTGCCAGTATTGCTCACGGGAAATAAAAAGCCTCTTTGATAATCAACCTCGGTGACGCAGGCAGGCGAGCCATCTGATTTGATAATTTTAAACAGCTGAATCTGCTACAAGTTTATCATGCAAGAAGCCTAGTATGCTCGTTTATAAATCAATGGAACAAAGCTAAATTTAAAAAGAGATTTGTTCATGTCAAATGAACAACCTAATAAGAAAAGTCTATAACTTTTGTTCTGATATTATATTTTAATAGATGATTTTACATGCATGTTAGATCTAACCATAACAAATTGAGCTCCAAAAAAACCCTTAAATTAAACTTGAAAGATGTCAATTTCGTTACTTTTCCTTTTCTTTTTGAATTTTTAACTTAATTTTGGATTTTATATCGCTTTTCTATTTGTTTTAAGATTCTAATTTTCTTATCTTATAAAAGTTTGTTTCTTGCCCTATATATAATATGCAGTAGTGATAAAGAGTGTAAATCCGCCAATTCTATTTTTCTCTGTGATTGCTGTTTTCTTGTGTTGTTTTTCACCTACTTAGTAGAATCTGTGGTCTGATCTCATATAACCCATCTCAGAAGTTAAGAGCATAAATCCAATTGTGTCCTCTTGATGAAAAATGGACTGTCTGATCTAGTTTCAGTCCCGAAACCCCCCAGATTCATGGTGGTGATCGAACTGAGCTGACACTAACAGTTTGCCTTGCCGGTCCTCTCTTCTTCCAAAGTGACCTAACTTGATTTTATATATATGGTCCGAAATCAAGTGTTCATTATTGCCGAACATTTACAATTTTATATACTGCTAAACTAGTTTTTGAAATCTTTTTTGCTGATTACAAACTGATACGAGAGGCCATTACTTTAAGCCAACTTGTTATTAATCTGATGAGAATAATTTTGGTCTTGACTCCTAGGCAAAGGCAAAGGTTTCATAGGTGGGGGGGTAATCTAGGCTGAGCTGGAGTTGTTCATATGTGTTGAAATTTCTGGCATGCTTTGGTCTCACTGACATTGAAAATCAAGGTGGATCTTAGAGATTACTTGATTAACTTAAAATAATGTAGCTTTAGGAACTGTGATCATCATATTTTATTGAAAAAACACACCCTTAAAACTATAATCTCATGTGGGGTCTGCAGTCTGCCTGCTTCGCTTTTCTTTGTCCACCTCTAATCTCCAATAGCAGGTTGCGAAGATGCTGGCATTTGAAAAACACCGTGTCTGAGTTTTGACTAAGAACACAGGTCTAAAAGTGATCATGCCTCGAAGAATTTTACAATGCCTCGTGTTTATCATGAGCTTTACCTTTTAGTTCAAGTTTTAACACCTTTTTTTGGCCCATTTAATTTTATTATCCCATGCGGTAGCATATTTAAACTTAAATAATTAATCTCTCCTTTTCAATCTTCTCAACACTTGATTGATTGTGGCCGGCTACCACATGCAAGCATCTTTCTTTTAGCTTTGATCTCTGCCTACCCCGACACCAATACAAAGTTATCGATGATGTACAAAATATTCAAAAAGTTTAGTAATTAGGTTTATAGATTAGATAATTAATTAATCTTTTAATTTTAATAATTTGATCTATTTTTTTTATCTAAAGGGATTGTTAGTTGGTGTCTGATGCATGATAAGTTAAGGTGTTAGAAACTGATATCTGTAAAAGATTATCTTTGATAGATATAGAAACTCTCGGATATTTAAGTAAATATTTTTGTAGAGAAAAAAAATATAATGATATTTTAAAGGATTCGTGAAGTATTTATAGCTCACGAGTCTCATTTTTTTATGGAGAAGAGAGGCTAAAAAATCATTTTAACTTTGTAATATTTTGAGTTGTATTCTACTTAAAATAATATATATTAGAACAATATAAAATATCGAGAGACCCGTATGGGGTCTTGAAAGAATTTTTAATAGAGTATTGGACTTGGACGAGTTGCATGAGCCTGTTAAGAGTGAAAAATAGATCCAGACATGCTGCCTAAATCCAATCACATTAGGCTCGGGCATGCTAGGGTGCGTGCTCACGAGAGTACCTAAAAGGATGTGGCATACAATCCAGGAAAGGTCAAATTCAGATTTTGACGTAAAATATGCAACTATCCAGTTTTACGACAACAGTCATAATTCTCAATCCGACCGTTGGATCGAGCTGAAATTTTACGTGGAGTGTCCTGATATGTTGGCCTACCTTAGTTTAAAATTTTAGAGTTCGGGAAGGCATCGCAACACGGGTCAACAGAGGCTGTATGAATTTTATTATTTACTTCCTTTTAACTTGTGGACTTCCTATTTGGCTAGGATTCTTTTCCTAAAAGGATGTGGCAGCTTATTTTGAAAATCTACTAATTCTACAAAGATCTTTAATGGGCTACAACATAGTTTCCAAGTGTGGCAAGGATTCATAATTATTTTAGAATCCTTTTCTTATAAGGATTCCTTATTCATCCTAGCTACAAAAAGAAAAGAAGACTTCAGAATAAATTCTACCTTCAGATTAGATTTCCTAGTCTATTTGGAACTTCTTTGTTGCTACCCAATTTTTGACCCATGTTTTGATAAATTTTCAGAAAAATCCAAAAATAGCGAAAAACATTGAAAATCCAAAAAATACTTTTTTAATACATTTGCATCGTTTTTAG
>Ga0307518_10000355_pt1 | contig 34786 bp, 21 predicted proteins | sample 25_EM_MG_FD_203889 | JGI IMG/M metagenome (GOLD analysis project Ga0307518, IMG submission 203889) | Populus trichocarpa ectomycorrhiza microbial communities from riparian zone in the Pacific Northwest, United States - 25_EM | ecosystem: Host-associated > Plants > Roots > Unclassified | place... | reverse complement strand
TTTTTTAAAAATAAAAAAATATTTTGATTAATTTTTATATAAAAAGTATTTTAGAAGACATTTATAATTATATTTTTAAGTCAAATTTCAAAATAAGTTAAATTTAAGTTGATTTGAATTGACCCGAATAATTTATGATCCAATTGATTTAGTCAAAATTTAATTTAAATTAAAATTTTTTTATTTAAAATAACAACATTTTAGCTATTTAAAAAAAATACTTTTAAAAAAACATCAATTCTTTGCCTTAATTGCTATTTTTAATTTATAAACCTTTTCCTAGGCGGAAAAAAGAAAAAAAAAACCGACATTAAAAAAATCGACACATGGGAGACACGTGGGATTGGATGCCCAACACGTATCCCACACTAAAGAAAATCATAATGCACCGCCCAAAACGGGTAGAAAAAAGCCATTGCCTTTATTGCTATTTTTAATTAATTAATTAATAATAATTATTGTTTAAAGTATTTTTATTTGAAATTATATTAAAATAATATTTTTTATTTATTTTTTAATGATAATTTTTAATATTAATATATTAAAACGAATTGAAATTATAAAAATTATTTTTTAAAAAAAATTAAACTTTTTAAAAGAACAGTTGGGATCACGCTTACAGAAACTAAATTCTCCTGGTAATAATTGCCATCCGTCCCTCCCCACTTATTGATCTCACTTCACCAATCCCATTCTCACAACCGCATTTCGAAAAGAAGAAGAAGAAAAAAACTATCTCCCTCTCCATCTCTACGCGGCAGAATAATATTAGTGATAAAAAAAGAAAAATGGCATCAAGAAAGGTGTTGTCTCTGATCCTTCTCTGCACCTTCTCAATCTCTTGTTGTTCCCAAAGCCCCGCATCAGCCCCAGCACCCTCCTCGGTGGACTGCACTAATCTGATATTAAGCATGGCTGACTGCTTGTCTTTTGTGTCAAACGACAGCACAACAGCAAAGCCAGAGGGGAAATGCTGTGCTGGTTTGAAGACGGTGTTGAGCACTAAAGCTGAGTGCCTCTGTGAGGCCTTCAAGAGTAGTGCTCAATTTGGTATCGTTTTGAATGTCACGAAGGCTCTCTCTCTCCCTTCTGTCTGCAAAATCCACGCTCCTCCTGCCTCTAACTGCGGATGTCAGCGCTCTCCCTTTTAATATTTCTTGTTGGTTCTCGAAAGTTACTTTTTTTTTTTTTTGCTTAATATGATTTGTTGTTTTTTGTTCTTGCTGCAGTGGCCATTAGTCCCTCTGGTGCCCCTGCCCTTGCCCCTGGTATGCTCTTTTCCTGATATTTGCATGTGACATTTGATGCGCTGGTTGAATTATGTAGTTTTTTTTTTTTTTCTTATTGGCCCATATCTGAATTATCAAGGGAACAAAAAAAGATGAAGAAAGAAGAAATTGAATGCTTGGCTGTTGTCTTGCTGCCATTCTTTTCCTTATTTTTGTATAATTTATTTCATGTCATGTTTCTTTTTCTAAATTGTAATCCCTTTTTTGTGCTTGAACACTGTGGAGAGGGGCGACCATCTTTCTTGGTCGTTTGGTCTTGAGATAGATTGTTCATCCGATTTTGCATTCCTTACATCCGCATTTTTGAAAGAGGAAACAAGAGACCCCCATCTCACATCTTCAGCTGGGTGCATGCAATCAATATTCTCTGGTTTGGTGGATGAAAAGGGCATCCAAATCTTGCCATGGTAGTTAGTGAATTTGATGCTGAAAATAACAGGATGTTGATGGTTATAAAAGTGGCAAGTGGTTTGCTCACAGAGTCATATACGCATATGATTTTGCTGTTTTGTTAAGAACTATATTAATTTGTTTGCCAATCAAATATACTGAACACCGCTCATCATGTTGCTCGCTTTGTGTGGCAGGAGGATCTGCGCCTGGACTAGCTGTGAATGGTGGAGGAAATGAGCAAGCACCAGCTCCATCTCCAGGTCATTCCGGTTCTATTGGGTTTTCCATCTCTGTTGGATCACTAATCATTGGATTTGTATTTGCATCTTTCTCTAGTTTCTGAATGATTTTTGCTCTCTTTTGTGATGATTATGAGAGCATGTCTCATGAGGGAGCTAATTTGTTGACTTGAGCAGAAGCACATTTGTTTTGAAAGTTACTGAGACTGGTTTTGTGATGGGGATATCTTTTTGAGATATGATTTCTTGTTTATCTCTATCTTATGCCATGTGATTTTAGTGCGTTTGATATTTGTGGGATGGTTTATCTTTTTTTTCAAAGTGCTTTTCAAATCTTGAAAACGTGTAAATTTTCGATTGAAAAGCACCTTTACGAAGCACACAAATGATCCTTGGACAAGGATTGTTACAATGGCGAGTTACTAGTGTCTAGCTACTTGATCCTTCAAGAGTCTTTGAAGGATCATAACACCTGAAATAAAGCATAAGAAATTAATATACAGCGGCTAGGATCCTTTGAACGATTACACTCGAGGACTAGGATAATCTGACCAAAGCTAGAATTTTCTCGTCGGCCATGGGAAAGGATTGATCAGCTTCAGCCTGGTTTGAGGTGTTTTGTGGCCCCAAAGAAAATTAATAATTAAATCCATGATTTTTTTTCTTTTTGTTATTTTAATGTAATTTTCTCTCTTATTTACTGAAATACAACAAAAATAAACTTTCAGGCTAGAATTAAAATTACAAAAAATATAGGAATCGTAGAGAAAGAAAAATGAAGTTATGATGATTAAAAAAACTTTTATCATGAATTTTAGATTGGTTATTTTTTATCTTTTTATTTTACACTTTGATTTTTTTTTTCAATTCTTAATAATTTTTTACAAAATGTTCATTAATTTGGACATTGAAGATTGCAATTGGAAAAAAATGAAATAAAATTGAGTATTGAAAAAAAATTAGATTATTATTATTATTATATCGTTTTGGTGTTTTTTAGATTGTTTATTTTTTTATTTAAAAGATTTTTTTACTATTCTTTTTATTTTAATATCATCCATGTTCATTATGTTTTTGTTATCATCATATCCTATACATGTTTCATGATCCCACAACATGATTTTTTTTAAATGTGCCTATTGGTCTTTAATTTTTTTTTTTAGAAATTCACTTTGGTCTTATATTTTAATGTTCTTATAAAACAAATCTATAATTGAAAGATTTTTAGTCATCACTAGTTTGTATGCTTGCGCTACGTTGCGGGGGGACTTAAGTTCTTTTTAAATGTAAAAATAATGTATAAGTCTTAAAAAATTATTTAGCATTGTCATCAAACCTGAAAATATAGTCGTCTTGAAATTTTTTCTTCGTCAAGGCAAAATATCCTATTAATATATCTTTTGTTTATCTTAACCAATGTAATATTTATAATTGGAATCATTGTTTCTATTAAAAATATATATTTTATGATTGTTAAAACAAGTTAACAAACAATATAGAAATAATTTCTTCATATTTTGTGATTGAAAGCTAAAAAAATCATAATGTGATCAAATCATGTTCAAAATTATTTTTTTAAAAAAATGTTAATAATAAAAAATCAATTCCAATGAATATTTTTTTTTATTATTATTTTCTATGTGGTTTGAAGCGTGTGTCCTTTTCTGGTGATGATTTTCTCTTTTACTCGAATGTGATTTTTCATGGCTTGTTTTACTGTAAAGAGGTTTTTATTAGGAAGAGTGTATAATCGTTTCTATAATAAATAATTATAGATCCTCCACATTAAGCATTTTCTCATTAAGCCTCTAGTGTTTTGTCTCCACGTTACGTGATGAAAAAGAGCTTAGTGATGCCTTTTTTAGTTGGTATACTGATGTTGAAATATGAGATAAGTTTGATACATAAAACACGAATGCCAAGAATAAAATCAGGCTCAAGGTTGTGATACCACACCCGAGAAGATCCATGAAATGTTGTGGGAAAGATTTTTTCTTGACATCACCTTTTGTGTTACCAATTCCAAAGTATTTCTCGTATTTTATATATACTCCTTAGGATTTATAAGTTCATTATAGTTATCTAAGTTGACATTTGCGGATACTTATTTTTTGAAGATGTGAGTATGTAGCACTCATTGAAAAGTGTGAAATCTTTCATTTAGTAGTGTTTATTCTCCTGAGCTCTCTAATATCTAGGTATATTTTTGCAAGGAGTAGGTGAAAGAGACTTATAATATTTGTGATTGGACCCTTATTTGAAATGTCTGGTGTGAAAATACTAGGTATGGCTTCTTTTGAGTGTATGATAGTTGATGTATCTTAATGACATATCATTTTGTCATGCCTCTTCAAGAGGGAATTGAAGTTGTTTATAAGCTCTTACTGGTGTTTGCCTTAAAGTCTAATGTTATGGAGATTGAAGGGTTAAAAAATGTTGTTGGATGGCGCTAACAATATCATTAAATATTTTTCTTGATTTTTTTAAATATAAGTGTTATTTTATTTGCTTGGTTAATTTATTTATGTGTGTGGATTCAGTTTGTTTGATTAATATCATTTTATTTTCTTAAATCATTTTGTTTGGTAAAATTCTTATTTTTGCTAGTTTGTTTTTAAATTGCCACTTTTAAAAGAAAAGAAATCACTAGAAGAAGTAAGCCACGTGTTATTTAAAATTTATCAAGTATAGTTCTGAAAAAATGTTTTTTATTCATTCATCATTATTTTTTTTATTCTTTAGTTCAATTCTATTAAATTTAAATTTTTTAAATATCAATTAAGATTTCTATTATATTATTATATAAGAAAAATTATGATAAACATACTAAGGTTTGTTCGCAATTGTGTTTTCTCTCTCACATTTGAAAAATCACTAATTGTATACTATTATTAATATAGTTGATAATACTTTACATACTAATTTATGAATGCATAATTCTGATGAAGTCGTGAAAAAACTTCAGACATAAATTAGGTTTTCCATGGATGCGTTCTAGGTTGATGGGGGTGATGAGTTTGAATGTAGATCTTTGTTTTCACCTTGGTTGTTTTTTTAAAAATGAATCAACTATTGGAATAGGACTCTTTGATACTTAAGTTGGTGAAAAAAGATAGACATGAACTTATATGGCATAAAGCTTATATGGTGTATGACCTAGAATTTGTATTTTGCATAGCCAAAGATTCCATTTTTTACCTAATAATTATGTGTATTTATATACATAGTCCTTGAGCATTTCTTGTGAATAAAGAGAATATTTTCTTAGAAAGTTGAGTCATAGGTTATATATCATTCTTGTCATTGGTTGAGATATTAGTGATGCCATTTATTATAATATTTTGTTATTCCACTAGTGGATATGTTGGCTAACCTGGCCATTATAAGTATAAAGAGCAGGCACAAAAGAAATGCTAACATGCTAGGGGCGACTAGAAGAGTGGTGTTACAATTGGCTTAGAAATAGTGTGATATTATCTGCATAGTAAAATGTGTACATGTTATATAATAATTTATGTATGCATAATCATAGAAATTGAAAAAAAATGCATTGACATGACGAATCCAATAAAGGCTACCAATAATGATTGCAATGATCCACACACGTCGTCTAAATGCAAGTGAACCACTCGCCATTTTAGGAAGCATATGTGGATCATGTAAGCTATTATTGGTAGCATTCCTTAATGTTCATGGATTTGTCTCGTTAAACTCAGTCTAATGGTATCAAATTTATCTTCGGGGTCTCATTGTTTCTCGCCTTTCCTTTTCTCTATCATCTTTGGAATTTGTGCAAGCCCATTTTGATATTTTTCTAAAAATACTTTAGTTTCTAAGTGCGGTTTTTTAAAATACCGCACTTGAAAACAATAGTTTTTTCCTGATCATGTTATTTCTCAACCACTTTTTTTACTTGTGCTATCTTGTCAAAAATCTCTAACACCTCTGTTAGAAAGGAAAAACACCCAAGAAAAAAGAAGAAAAAAAATAAAATTAAGTTAGGGAATTTTTTGTCTTTTATCAAATTTGAATTCCAACGTTTACCCTGTATGTAAACTGTAATTTATAAAAAGATGAAGTCAAAATATTATTGCGTTCAAATTAAGGTAATTTTCTTAGAAAACAACCTACCATTATATTAGTTGCTCATGCTTCACTACACTACGAGTATGGATTTGAGATGTTAGTAATTTTTTTGCTATCTTTTTTTAAAAACAAGAGTAAACCTACAACATGCAAATTGAATTGGTCAAAACCTAAACTGACTATAAAAAAATCAGAAGGCAATGTTGGCCAAACATTTTTTTTTAATTTTTTTTATAAAAAATATTGTTTTGTTGAATGTAAAGTAGTATTGTGCAACCTGTTTATGAGAAACTTTTCGACAATATCATTAAACCTAGACAAGAGGATTAATATTGAAACCTCTTGACTTAATTCCTTGCAAGATAGAGCTTTAAATTAAATTGCACAAGAGTTTTCATGACGTGACTTAATCGATTTGATTGGTATAAAAACAACCTGAATGACTGGTGAAAATATAGCTTGTCTTGAAAAAAAAAATACAGGACAACATTCCTTTTATTTTAATGTTAAGAATGTGACATCTTGGATCAACCTTGATCAACCCAAGTTAACCGTAAAATTTATAAACTAGGTCATGGAGATGACTATAATATGCTAACCCGATCAACGATTTATCTTTTTTTTCCTTTCCATTCTACTCTCCCCATTTGAAACTTATTTGAGCTCGAGTGGGATGATAATAAGGACTAAATCAAAGAGTTATTAGATAATGAGGGAATAAACAAAAAAGGGTTTGAATCATGTGAGATAAATTCAATTTTTGAACTTAATCAAAGAGCTCTTATATAAGTATAGAGACTAAATTAAATAAAAAAGAAAAAAAATTGATGCGTGTAGTACACAAACCAGTATATAAAAAGATCTTATTAGATCAAACCATCAAAACTATTCTCAAATAAAATCAATGTAAGAAGATAAAAAAAATTATATAAATAAAAAAATAAAAATCGGCAATGTGATGCCAGTCAGTCAGGAGCTGATAGCAACAAGGAATTGCCGACCATTATTCACATGTACTACACGTGAGATTTAATATTTGATAAAAAAATATTATATTTTAATATAGATATATATATATATATAGAAATATAGTAGTATTTCTATGCCAACCAGCGGTGGAGATGGATTCTTGAAAATGCAAGGCTGAGATTCTTTTACCTGACTCTCTCTCTCTCTCTCTCTCTATCATTTAGATATATAGATATTTTTTTTTTATCATAAACACAGAAAAAAAGGGAACGACGGGACTAAGCTACATGCTAAAACCCAAATCCAAAAATGCTTTCCAAAGTCACATTTTCTCCCCCAAATTCTTGCTCCCTTTTGTACAACAAGGTTGGCTGTTCTGCAAGGATTGGAAGCTCTAGGTTTAAGGTTGCCAGTCAGTTTCAAGGGGACAAATGGAAGATCAACGACATTGATCCCAGTGAGAGATTTTTTTTGCCTGATCGAAAGCACTAATTTTTATTTGGTTTGAGAAAAAAAATCGTTGTCTTGTCTTTCTTTCTTTAAGTTCCTAGGCAGTTGCTAAGTAGGGTTCAGTAGTTTTTGCTTTGTCTTATTATGTCATGTCTTGACAGATGCAGTGCAAGAAAGATTGAATTCATGGTTTTCAAAAACCCAAAACTTTTTGAATGGGGTGACTTTAACTTTAACTTCACCACGGGTAAAGTCTGGTGATAGTGGGAAGCCTGATAATGGAGCTACAGTTGATGCTCAACAACTTGAAGAAATATTTATGGCAGAGCAGACTATTCACAGCAGCACACCAAATGGGATTCTTTCAGTACCAGCTATTGTATCTATTGAGCAATTTAGCAGGTGACCACAAAAAACTCATTCTTTTCCCGAATTGTTATATTCGATCATTTTATACTCTCCAGTATGGAACTGTAAACTTGTCTTTCTATCTGACTGATTAAGGAATTGTGGTTTGACTATTGAAAAACTAAGCTTTGCAGGATGAATGGATTGACGGGGTACAAGTCGCAGAAGATATTCAAAGCGCTTGTCAATGAATCTGTTAATAATGATGCACGTAATTTGGTGGAGTATTGCTGTTTTAGGTTCTTGTCTAGGGATAACTCTGCTATCCATCCCTGCCTCAAGGTTTGTGGACTTGGTACAAGTAATTTACCATTCTTTTGTGCTGTCTTTTATCTAAAAACTAGTTAAGTGGGTTTGTTAGTTTGTAACGGAGTGGAAAGAAAATACTTAGTATGAAAAGATGTAGTTTGCTTTATAATGAGATTTTTAGTGAAGAACTTTGTTCAAATCAGCAATTTTTAGTGATTACCTTATTTTGTCAAAAGTGTGTACATCGTTTTTTATTTAGTCTCTAATTTTGGGTTTGCCAAATGATTTCCCATCTTAAGCTGTTTTCTCTAATGATTGGTGTCCTTTCTTTCCCCTTCTGTTACACCTCTTTGATATTGTACCTAAAGTTCTATAATTCCAACTTGGTATTGATGCTCGTTATTTATTTTAGTGGTTCTTGAATATGTCTGGAAAGGCTCAGTGATAAGTTCACGTGTAGGCTACTTTACTGAAGCAAATTTGTTGGATTTGGTCCTAGAAGGATTATGACGACATTCATGTCATACTTTGTAGTATTTTGACTCTGAGAATAATGCATTTTCAGACTTCTACTAAAAGTTCATTAATGTGGTTGTGTTTTTGAACTATATGAACTTAGTCATCTTGTGGTTGAATTTTTTTCTTTAAAGCTAGTTGGATATTGGGCACCATTATTTACTCCATTTCATGAGACAAGCTTGATATGTTTACAGGAGCCAGCATTCCAGCGACTAATTTTCATCACAATGCATGCATGGGAGAATCCTTACCGCAAAGAAAATGATTCTGAAAAAGCTTCTTTTCAGGTTTTTTTTTTTTCAAATTCCCTTTATACTTAAATGAACAGTTGTAGCATCGTGAATACAGGACTCTAAATTTTATCATGGCATCGTAGTTTTTGTTCTTAAATTTGATTAAACACATTAAAGTAGTTCACTATGAAAAGTGAAAAGCTGGTGCCTTTGGAGTTTATTATGGCTTGATTGAGGGTGATGAAGAATTTATGAAATTGGCGCATTTCTTAAATATAAAATGCTATGGAACCCGTGATCAGAAAAAAAAAAAGTAATGGACTATGATGTATGGCAATGTTTAGATGGGGTACAAGTGACCTAGTTTCATCTTTATTAGCACAAATGATCAACGTTGTGGCAGAGGAAAAAATAGTATAAGAAAAGCTTAAAACAAATCTTATCCAAGATAAAATAAATCTTGCCATTGAAATTCAACTTCATTTGTCATATAAATTTGGATAATAAAAGGGAGGGAACTTATTGAAACGATCGGCCTATGGGGCCAAAAATGATCACCTTTTTTCTTAAATGAAAATGTGATAGTAGGTATTGATCTTTGAACACTTGATCCTTCACATTTCTGTTCAAGAATCATTAACAATATTTTTTTTTAAGTTTGCCATTGATCCTGCACATTTATGATACTTGTGTTTACTTTTGGTCAAAGGTATATTTGTTTAAATAATGAATCACATGAAAAAATAATTCTTCTCTTGAGTTAATAAGTAAAAAAGAAAAAAAATTGCACAATATTTCTGTAAGAAAGAAAACTAAAGTAACATCTAAAAAGGGAAAATGTATACGAATACTCTCGTATCATAAGTCATTTTGATAGATACTTCCATGGTTTTTTCACATTGATTGACATCCTTTTCTTTGGAAAATTGCGAATAGACCTCCTCTATTAGGTTCCATCCAAAATTTCCATTATAACTCACGTGCAGATCACATGTTTCCTTCAAATGTCATAAAATAATTCATCAAAATAATGGTTAATAAACTGAAACTAATATTTTCTTTTCCCAGAAAAAGGGGTGTCATCAATCAATTCAAAGGCACCATAAAGGGTGTCTATCAAAATGGCTTATTGTATAGGAGCCTATAAAAAGGATTTTTTTTGTTTGTTAAGAATATGAGATGTATAAATGATATTTTTACTCTCTCAATTTCCTATGAGAAATAATCAAAATGTCACCGAGAATTGCAGATGATCTATTGTGAAAATGAATATTCTACTGTAGATTGTCTTATTGAAGACTGCACTTAATAAAAGCTATAGAAATTCGTTCTAAATTTTGTCTTGATAAAGCGTTATACAATCAGTGGAAATTCAGTAGTGGGTACAGCTCAAAATGAATTTACTTTCTTATTCTTTTCACTGAAAAAAAAAGGGGTCAAACATCCCCATGCAATTTAGTAAATATACTGGCCAAAATATTTTTTTAAATAATTATTGTAAAGTCCATGTGTCGAACCACTTAAATAATCCCAAATATTTTGTCCGTTAAATCTGTTTAATTTTGCTAACCAATCATTTGAAGGGTTTTTTTGGGCCTCACTACATACATGGAATAAAGTTCCTAAAGCTTGGTTTGAGTACTTCATTTTCAACGGGAGGATTTTATTTAGTCTTTAATTGCATGTAATTGGGATTGACTAGCTGAAATAAAATTTTCACTTGTACTCACTATATATAATATGGGATTTATTTACACGGAACAGGTGAAAAGCTTTAGTGTTTGCTTGTACACTATTTATCTATGTCTTGTACACCACTATGATCACTAAAAATATAAAAAGGAAAGAAATGAATGGAGGAAACGTCACAAATCAACTATTTAGTGTTTGCTTGCATCTTTTCACAACCACAATTGATCCATTGTGAATGTATCAAACTCTATACCTACTTAATTGTGGTTGTAGTTTTAAGAAGCTGCCAGGTTAATTTTTCTCATTCAGTATCTTTAACTACAGTTGAGAATGATGGTTTGAAAACCTTAACACATTCGTAATGGCATTGAAGGGGATGCTTGTTGGAGAAGAAGCTTTTGCACGTATTGCTCCTGCTATTTCAGGCATCGCTGATCGCTCCACGGTGCACAATCTTTTCAGGGCGCTTGCTGGGGATCAACAGGGTATCTCTTTGGGAACATGGGTCACATATGTTGATGAACTTCTCAAGTGAGTTTCATCATATCCCTTATGATGATATAACCTCTGTACTTTATAATTTCTGATATTTCTCACGTGAAATTATTTAGCAATCAATACTATATTGTTTGTGGTCAACGTGAAAAAAATGATGTTTTAAAGTTTAAAAATTATATATTACTGCATGGTTAGCAAAGAACTTGACTTTCTATCCATAATTCGAGTCCATTGAGATAGAGAGATCACTGGCAATTATGGTAATATAACTGCCATGATCTAAGACTTGATAAATGCATTGAACGTATGCTAACTAAAGCAGAAAGTGAGGTTCTTGTAGCCAATATCTAGTCAAGTTAGCATAGTGCATCGGAAAAATTTGGTTAAAACCCATTATTTGCACCTTGTTTCTTTATCAATTCACCAAAAAAACCCTTTGTTGTCAATTTGGTCAATTGAGCACCTGTACTTTTGATTTCGACCAATTAAGTAGTACAATTAAATATGATTTTCTGAAATTGAAAATTTATCTCAACCATCTAGGCAGTCCTCTTCACTACTTGAGTTATTATCATCAACTTTACTTTCATTCTTGCTAATATGATTACCCCCCATCCCCTCCCTTCTCACCGAGTAGTTTCTTTTCAGATTTTTGTAAATTATACTTAATTGGCTGAAATCAAAATTACAAGTGCTCAATTGACCGAATTGATAATAGAGGAGGTTTTTTGAGGAATTGGTGAGGGTACAAATAATGGGTTGGCTAAAACTATTATTTGATCAGGAGCTGTTCTTATATGTACACGTAAGGAGGTGGGCGGGGAGCTTGATTAGTTTCAGAGATTATGATATAAAATACAATGATATTTTAGTTTTTTTGTGTTTTATTGAATTGTATAATTCAGGGGTGATTTTGTAATTACTAGATTGGCTAGAAATTACCTAGAATTAGGATTTTATTTTATAATTTAGGCGGTGTTAGTCCTTAGTTAAGTTGGGTTAATTAGGAATATTTGGTTTTCTTATTTAAGAGTAGTCTTTGTTGGGTTCGACATCCACCAACCTAAAGCTATATGAGTATTTTGAGTCTATAAATACAAATGCTTGTAATGCTTAATTTTCAGATTGAATTTTCCAAGGTGCCTGATGCAGTCTATCTTAGGTGCTCTTAAAACTTTGATGTGATGCTTATGTTTTCCTTCCTCTTGGTGAGACTCTTAGAAAACCTACTAGTGTGATTCATGTAGCTTTTTATGTTGATTCCTTATTGAAATTTACAAACTCTAAGGGTGTGTTTGTTTCACTGTAAAGTTTTTTCTATTGTTTGGCTGTGTTAATGAAAACTAGTTGAGGATTACTTTCTGATATTGTTGTATAAGGAAAATAGATGTTGAGGATGAGATAGTGATGACAAGTGGCTAAGGGGTGGGGGTGGCGGTGGTTGTGGCATCATAAGTGGTGGAGTAATGGTGTTGATGATGGTGAAGGTAATGGTGGTTTGTTTGAGCTGAAATCAGATTGCATTGTTGAACCTGATATGAGATTCTATCTACTAAAAATGGATTTGAAGATCTTTCTTTTCCGTGCCGTTAGCGTGGAATGAAAAAGATAGCTTAGGTGGTTGCAGTGGTAGCGGTGGTGGTTATGTTGATGATAAAAGTGGCGGCGACAACAATGTTGGTGACAAGCAATTATATTGGTAACAAGATGATGGTGCTAGCAGCCATGGAAAGTGGCGGTAGTAGTAGTGATTGACATTGTTAGGTGGTGGTGTTAGTGAGATGTTGTGAGTTGGTAATTCCCCATAAAATATTTTCCCCACAAATATTTTGACATTTTCCATGAAATAAACTCGGTTTAAACTCCTTTATTCCTTAATCTATACCCTTAGATCCCCTATGTTCCAAGCTCTAATCCACAATGAAGCACCTGTAAGATAGAAGTTCAAATCTGTCCTGCCTCATACACCCTGGTGCCTCACTTCTCTTCTATCCTTTCCTATTCTCTCCTCTTATGACCTGATATATTTTATAGTTGGCAAGATTATGTCTGTATACAGGGCACTTGTTCAGAAGTAGAATGCATCACTGGCATCATTTGCACAGTATCTTTGGTCACTGTTAGGCAGCTGCAGCTGCAGCTTAAGGGAAGTGTTTGCTTTTGTTTTGTCCTTTCCCATACTATTCTTTAAGCCTCTACATTGTGGAGTTTGGCTGGTTACCTCTAATAAAATTGTATTTAACATAACGTATGCTAGTTATCTTTCTGTGCATAGTTATTTCATGCATGAAATGATTTTTCATGAATTCTGGACTGTTCCTACTGATTTTAGTGTAGAGTTCATGGAGCACGGAAATCATATGGGACTCGTGAATCCACTTGGATTTCAGATGAGAAAATCTTATGCATCGGCTCTAGCAAGAAGCGGCCTGTTGTCAAGTGGGAGAATAACATGGCATGGCCTGGGAAAGTTATATTAACTGATAAGGCACTCTATTTTGAGGTACATGTTCTTATTATTTCCATCATGCCTCGTGATTTTATGTTCAAGTTTGGCGTTTCACTTACATAATAAAAATCCCCAATGCATTTGGCGGTTAATATATCATAAACAATCTCCAACATCTTCCTCCCACTAACAGTTTCTGTCGATAATTAAAGCCTTTCTACTGAAAACATTTTCAAATGTTTCTGTTCTGAAGCATTTCTTTGACTAATGCAGGAGTCTACATGTTCATTTAGACATCATATTCAAGTTATCATATTTGCAGTTGGATTTCTGATTAGTGGCTGATTATTAAGAAATAAATTTATTGTTGTGACAATTGGTTCAAGTCTTGACTTACCAAACTGTTCAACATCACTTAAAGCATGCACTTCAAAACTCTGGTTTTGGTTTGTCACTGCTTGATGCTTGCTACTTATGATTCCCCATGAGATTTTAGTTTTCTTCATTTTGGATCACTGGTTAGATTTGGATAATTTCTTTCAACTTGAGAAGATAAGTTTAATTGAATTTGATCCAGCTCAAAAAGCTCAGTACTATACAAGAATTTCTTATAATAAGATCCCTAACTATTACTATAATTGGTTTCCATATTAGCATCATCCATATCTTATGGGGTACTTGATTTTTTTAGAATTAACAACGGCATGTTTGGTTTATGATGGCATAAATTTCAAGAACATGATGTAAATTCCTACAGCAATGTCTACCACTAATTCTCTACAATAAGCACTGAAATAAATTATGCTACTGGAAGTGCAATTTTATAAACTTGGATGCAGTTTTAGTTTCATATGCTTAAATTATGTCCTCTCATGTATTGAAATGGGAATCTCAAAGAGCATAGAAAGTATGTGACTATGGGTGTCATTCTCTCGAAACATTAGAGATAGGTATGGGTGATTAATTTAAGATAAATGTGGTGCCTTCACGTTGACAAAGGGGCATAACAATGTGAAAGGAAATATGCTAATCTTGTATGTGTGATGGGATCTCTAGTTCTATTCTATTCCTTATTGATTGCCTCTTCTCCATGCCCCCTTCTTTATCTCTGTTTGAGCCGCATGTATTCTTATGTTAAGATGTAGCATTGCAGTTAGAAATTTAAATTTTACTTATGCTGCTAGTGTCAAGTAAATTTTATTTGTTTTTGTTTTGTCCTTTCTACTCTTACTTGTTCCATGATTCTGCATTCTTTGGATGTTAACATCCCTAGATTTTTGTGCATAGGAAGTGTGTCACATCTGTCTTCTATTGCTTGACAGCTATGAACTAATGATGCTATTAGCCATCGTCTAACACATTTACTAACGTCGGAAATCAAAATTTTAATTTATACCTAGGAAATAATAACATCTTTAGATGCTTGGTGCTTGTTTGTATCATTACTTGGTAAAAATGATTTTGTACCCGACAAAGAGAGTCCTTACCTGATTAAAATTTTCATTTAGAATCTTTTTTTTTTACTCTTGAAATGGATTTTATAGTACTAATGTGCAGAGTAATGAAATTTTTACAGCTCTATATATGCTGTGGTGATCTGTTTTTTTTGTGCATTATTATTTACCTTATCATGTCTTATGTAGGCATTTGACTTACGGGGGAAGAAAGATTCTACTAGGCTCGATCTTACAACAGACAAAATGCAGGTGGAGAAAACAAAAGTTGGACCTTTTGGTGTTGTACTTTTTGATTCTGCAGTTTCCATTTCATCTGGTCCTAAGTGAGTAAGCTTCTCCAAACCTGTCTCTTGTGTTTAATTATTTAGGTGTGGTTCATGCTTTGAAGTTTTCATTCATAAACAAGGACTGCTATCTTGTGTTTTTATCAGCTTGCTGTAATTAATACATTTGTCTAAGCAAATCTCTGTTGCTTAGAGGCAGCATTTTGGCTTTCTTGCTCTTTTCTTTCTTCTAATCTTCACGCCAGCTTGGGGGTTAGTCTTTTTGCCATTTTGTCCCTGTTTTCTGAAGATTTTTCTGCAGTGTCCATGTTTGATTCTCTATTTTCCATCCATCATTTGTCATTTAATCTTGTTATGTTATGGTGGAACAAGCCCACATTTGCAATCATTAAAGGCAAAATTTCATGTTGTTATGATGAAATGAAGCAGAGAAATGATTCAGAATTTCAAAATCAATAAACATTATGTCTGCATGCCAGGGATTTAACTGCTAATGTTGTTGTCTTGCATAAAAACTTTACTGATAACCTTGTAGGATGAAACTATACCCTTTTGGAGCACATGTCAAAGAACGAGAATTCAGGGAGAGAGAAGAAAAGGCAAGAAAACATTAAATGTAATCGAAGTAGACAAGAACACAATTCAGGTTTTCGATTAGTTCCAATGACGCAGGACAACTTAGGGGCTGTCTGGGGACTGTTTTAGGAGGCTGTGAACACTAACGTGAATAGGGGTTTGGGTTGATCTTTTGATATCTAACGGTTATAGGATTGATTTGTTATGAATATGGTAATGTATAGGAGTTCAATGGAGGTTGAAGTGTTGTTTGTTGGAAACTGTAGAAGGATGTAAGGAAGATTTCTAGGATTACATGTAAAAACCTTCATACCCATGGTTCTTCTTAGGAGTCACATCTAAGAGAGAGTGTATCGCTCGTTCACAAAGCACAACTGCTGGAAATTTTATTCATAAACTCTGATTCTTTATTGAATGATTTTGCATACATTTATATAGATTTCTGAATACTCCTAGTCAAACAAGGACTTAGCTTCCTATGCAAGAAGATACTGACAGTCCTATTTAAGATAGGAAAAACTTAACAAATCCTAATACTTTAGGACTAGTACATTTCTAATTAGAAAATATAACCTAGATCTAGATAATTTCCAGCAAATATTAAAATCACAGATACCCCTGCAAACCTGAATCTGCAAAACTACCCATGGATTTTGTTTTCTAATCCTTTTGTTTTCTGCACCATTCTCCACTGATTAGAGAAAGCTCGACCTAGAGTTTTTTGTAGAATCGAAATAGCAAAAACTACCCCTTCCACGCTTTGACCTGTCACTTGAAGCCACTCCCCTGAACTTGATACCAACCTCTTGCCACAAGTAGAGACAATGAGGAATGCATGCTGCTTTTCTCTACAATTGAATCGTCAAACTTGTTTAGAACAATGATGTCAATTGAATTGACTTGTACAATTTGCTTTCTCTGTCTTGAGCATCCAAAATGCTGTGCTCTTGTTCCTTCATGATTTCCAACGTCTTTGGCAGACTTGTAATGATCTCTTTGACCTCTTCCTTTAATTGTCTCTTCGATCTCTTTCCTGCATGCTTATTGTCAGTTTCTATTTACTGAAATTTCTCCAGTTCTTCCAGTCTCCCATTATTTTGTTTTTACCTTCCTTTTATGGCACTAGGTTGCTGAACTTGTTCTTCAACTTGTTATTCAGGCTGAATGACAGCGCAGGGTTTGCTACCAGTTTTGAGATGTTTTGTGCTTCTAAAAGCTGCTGACTTGCTTCTTGTTGCAGCTGCTGTTTTGATTGTTCCTCTTGTTTCCTAAACTTCAATGCGTCAAAATTTGCCACTTATATAGCTTTTAGCAAGCTACACTGTTGTAAATTTTCTTGCATCTTTGTAAATAATTGGTCCGCATTCACTTCTCTATAAGCTTGGCTTTCATCCCCTTCCAAGTAGTAATAGGTTTTGTCCTAATCTTTCCAAGTCATGCTCAACTTGATACCACCAATTCTTAGCTAACCTCATAATTTCATATTTGCAGACCTTACTCTTCATTCATACGACATAATATACTATTAAAGAGAGAGCTAATCCAATCAGGGAATTCTGTTCCTTTAAAATATGTAACTTCTAACTTTCTCTTTGAATGGCATTACTAACCATGACTTCTGGGCAAACTCTATGTTTGTGTGAGCTTATTGGTTTTTAAAACCTTTTTTTGGAGAAAGCAATGAATATTTTCCACACTTTGTTGCTAATTTATTTACCCTGTGTGAGACAATGTTTGCATTTCTGCAACTTTTGTATTTATAGTAACTCAAAAAACAGTCACATGACTGATGATTTTTGAAAGCTTTGCCAAGTGATTTATCTTTATTGTTGGTCTAAAAAGCTCTCATGGAAACAAAGGGACTAAATGGAAAAATGAATGCCACCTAACTTGAATATGCTACTTTGTTCATGTTTATGCTACATGGATTGTGTTTTTGAATGCTAGTATCTCTTAAGTCGCACCACACGACTATTATTTTCGTTTCATTCTCCTGTCTTCCGTCTTCTTGCTGTATTTGACTTGAGTTGCTTAGGTTCTGTCTCATTGATCTACATAAGATACAATCTCATGAAATCCTGTCTGGTTGATCTATGTAACATGATAACTCATTATTAAGCAAATATGGAGATTTTCTTCAGATCAGAGACATGGGTGCTAGAATTTGTTGACCTGGGAGGTGAATTGAGAAGAGATGTATGGCATGCATTCATCAATGAAGTAATCTCTTTACACAAGTTCATTTGTGAGTTTGGACCTGAGGAGGGTGATCAATCAATAAATCAAGTGTATGGTGCCCAAAAAGGGAAGGAAAGGGCTACCACCAGTGCCATTAATAGTATTGCTAGACTTCAGGCCCTTCAATTTACAAAGAAGTTGCTGGATGATCCCATCAAACTTGTTCAGTTCTCATATTTGCAAAATGTACCCTATGGTGACATTGTTTACCAAACTCTAGCTGTAAATTATTGGGGTGGAGCATTAGTTAAAAAGTACACCGATACAGATTATCGACCATCTCAAGTGGCAGGTCCTTCTGAAGAGGTACTGGAAATTAGTAATCATGTTTATGACATTGACGGAAGTGTTTACTTACAGAAGTGGAAGAGGTCTCCATCCTGGGAATCTAGTGCTTCCATCAATTTCTGGAAGAATTCCTCAATAAATCAAGGGATGGTATTGAGTAAAAATCTCGTTGTGGCAGATGTGACTCTTATAGAGAGAGCAGCAATGACATGCAAAGAAAAGTGCCAGTTGGTTGAAATAACTCAAGCAACAATTGACGCTGCAACACTTAAGGGGATACCGAGTAACATTGACCTTTTCAAGGTTTGACTGTTTATTGCTTTTCTATTTTCTGCTTCTTTTCTACATGGTTTTTCCCATTTTCTGGATTACTTCACTGCACTTTTGACAAGCCAGCTGTTGGATAACCCTGTAACCTGTATCGTTTGGTTGGGCATGCTGTGAGAAAACATGGTTTTGCACTTCCATGAGTTGTTTTCTCTTCTAGATTGACCTAAGTTACACAGGGAATTGACAATTATAAAACAACCATTTTTATGAATTGAAACAGTGGATTGATATTTCTTTAATGTTATATTGTTGGCGTGTTAATTTTAACCTTTTTAGCAACAATGGCTCAATTCAGAGGTGATCCCGTTCATGATGATGAAAATTAAATGTATACTCGTATTCTTGTCTAGGCAGCTAGACCATATGACCCAAGATTGCGGCTGTCAAATTCTGTTCTGACCAAAATATTTCTCTTTTCTTCCCTACCTGGCCTTGGATTCCTTTTTTCTTTCTTTTAGCATCTTTTACGTGATATGCACAAATTTTGGAAGTATGAGATTGCCATTTTTGGAGATCAAGAGCAAGGTTGAGAGACAAAATGTTCATTTAATCCAAGTACCAAGAAGACTGAAATGTAGTGTTATCTCATTTTGTTTTTTCAGTAACATCAATTTTTGGTTAATGAAATTGTGAGTTGAACTAGAATTGCATTTTTTTTTCCTTTTGTAGGAACTGATGCTTCCTTTGACTGTGATTGCTAAGAACTTTGAAAGACTACGACGCTGGGAAGAGCCACATCTGACCATCTCTTTTCTTGCATTCTCATATTTAATTATTTTCAGGTAGATCCATTACTTGAAAAACTTATGTATGAGAATTATTTAGTTTTAATACTATGACTGCATCAAAATCAAATGCATAACATTTTTTAATTTTATTTAATGGCTTCTAAAATTTTTATGTCTGAAACTATTTCTCCTTTGATAATCAATTTTTAGTTTTTTTCATTGAACCAATTTCTCATATTTAGAATTGTTGTTTATTGTTGCATCTATTGACATGAAGTACAGTGGAAAATTTAAGGGTTCTCAAGCCCTAGGGACCGTAGAGAAAATTCTGAACTCTAAATTCTGAAGAAATTTATGAAGCCAATAGTATTAATCTTAATCTCTGCCATAAAATAATACTTGAGGTTGTTTATATAATAGCCTAAACCATCCCTTTTTAATTAGTAAAATCTAAACAGGAAAAACCTAAATAAAATAAAACTCTGCTCCAAACTAGGAAAATCAAATTAAAACTTTGGAACTTAACTAGCAATAAAATAAATACAATTCACAACTGGATCTTGGTCGATTATGATTGATGGTCAATCGTGGTCGATTATGTAGAGGAAACTTTGATCTTGGTTTTTTATGACCAATTATGACCAATGGTTGATCGTGGTTGAATATCAGAAGAAAACTTTGACACGACCAGACTTCTTGGATTTTGCTTTGTTTATCTAGTCCATAACTAAAACTACCATATGTTCCATGTCATCTCTATCTTTCTTGCATCAGTACCATGATGTTGTTGAACCTTATTTTGTTCATCTTGTCATCACATGTTTTCAGATTGTGCCAGCAAGATTTGAGTATTAAGTTGCTTGCAAAATTATTCTCTGTTGCAATAACAAAAGCTACGTTTGATTGGTATTCTGAACCAGAAGATGATACTTGGAACTTTGCTCTGTTCTTGTTTACTTTTTAAGCAATTAAACTTTCCATTTTATGTTTAAAATCTAAGCTTAGATAGTGACCATCTTTTCAGAAATTTGCTCCCCTATATATTTCCGATGATGCTGATGGTTTTAGCAGCTGCGATGCTGACATTGAAGAGGCTCAAGGATCAAGGACGCTTGGGGAGATTGTTTGGAAAAGTTACTATCCGTGATCAACCACCATCAAATACTATTCAAAAGATCATAGCTCTAAGAGATGCTATGCAGGATGTGGAAAATTATCTCCAGAATATGAATGTCACTCTTCTAAAAATACGCACGATTGTTCTTGCAGGTTATCCTCAGGTATGTTGTAATGACTCCTGAAATATGCAAACACAAGGCGTGTTAGTTTTAGCATGATGTGACTTCTAAATATAATTCTTCTTTGTGGAAACCTAGAATCAAAGAGAATGGTTGTTGTGTAGACCCAGTCTACTATCTCACCCAAGAACTAGGCCATTAGAGACAAGACACATGAACAAAATCATGTATCATCATGTGGGACCATTGATTTTTTTATCCGCGTGCCTTGTCTCTCTTGGCCTAGTCTATGGGTGAGTTTGTAGACTAACTCTACACAAACTTTTTAGAAAATAGTATTTATCACAAAGAAAGCAGACACATGAAAATTGTATTTTTATCACAGAGAAAAGGGAGTGCAAACCATGTTTTGATATCATTCATTTTGAATATGAAATTGGTTTTGTATGATCAAACACCTCAATAACCAATATCAAATACGCTGCGAAACAATTAAATATATAACAAAAAATGTTAGCAGTTCTGGCATTCCATGTTTGAGATGAGTTGGTTTTTCGCTTTTAATCTTAGTCTTCTCTTATTCCATGTACTAAAACTGTAACTTATTGGAGATAAGAGTTGCTCAAAAAATCATTGATAGTTTGAAATTTTTTTTTGTGTGTTTCATTTTCTATATGGTGATGAATATCTGACATCCTAATATGAAACTGTATCAGATAACTACTGAGGTTGCTCTGGTGCTATTTTCTTCCGCTGCCATTCTGCTTTTTGTCCCATTCAAGTATGTTGCTGCTTGTCTTATCTTTGATCTCTTCACTCGGGAGCTCGAGTTCCGGAGGGAAATGGCTAAGAAGTTTGTTACCTTTCTGAAGGAGCGTTGGGACACGGTACCTGCAGCTCCCGTAGCCGTATTACCTTTTGAAAGTAATGTCTCTACACAAGGTAATCAACAGAAGAAAATAGATGAGCAGACAAAAAAGAAGCTATAGTAGTGGCAAGCGTAGAGGTAATCATGTATATAGGATGGCAAATGGTTATAATGAAAAAGCCACCTGCAGCCTGCTGGTCCATTATCGAGTGGACTGGAAGACATTAATGGAAGCAATTCAGAATCTTGTTTAGGGAATTTGTACAACTCATTCCTCTTAACATGGTTCAGCATGTAAACTGTTGATTCTCCCTAAATGCCCTCAATGCCAATGCATCCTTGCCAATGAAGTTAAACGATCGAAATGCCCAGGTAGTGATGAATAAAAAACTTTTCCACTGGTTACATCTTGGTCTTGGTTACGAGCTGATTAACATCTGTTCCTATTCTTTTCTTGTTTTATATATATATATATGATACACATGAAAAACACCATTTTCTAGATGAAAATGGGGCAATTTTAAACTGATAAACAAACAAATTTTTTTTTTTAAAACGAAGGAGAGGTTCAAACTCGAGAACTCTTGGAAGAGAGGGGACACTAATATTAATTGAGTTGAGCTGCAATTCATTAGCGACCAACCCATAAGTTGGCCTTGTACAGAAATTGCTAGAACTTCATTTTTAAAATAAATAACATAGACAGTGACAGCATCCGAATCCATCCTCCTAGGTCCAGGGGAGGTGCGGTCGAACCAGTTGATGTATTGCAAACAAGCTTCTTGTCCTGATAAGAGCACACGCTTTGATTCCTGGAATCACAAACAAGTAGTTAGTCGGTCAGAATATTGTTCATACGCTTTTGTATATTTTCTTGCTTGATTTGCCATCTTTTTTTTTTCTATCAAAAGGGGCATCAAATATGCGAGCTGCTCACCTCGAGGCACAAAAGATGATGATGTATTCTGATGCAGAGCATGTTATGATGCTTGCTCGGTCGTCAAATGCATAACTGGATGCTGCAGGGCATACTTGTTTAAAACTCCTGGAATAGTTACTTGGCTGACATGCAGCAGGATCTGCAAACGCTCCCCGACAGCAATATTCATCGGTGTTGAATGCATTACAAGCGCTCCGGCAAGCAATGACCTTCCCATTGGACTTAACAGCCAGTTCAGACGAGCAATTCTGTCTCAGGTCTCCTTCGCAACCAGCAATGCTACAATTTCCCTTGCCATTAATAGGAGAAATAACTATAGGCAAATTATAACCATCCACAAGGCTAAGATCGTAGAAATCAACATCATCACCGAGAGTGAATTCGGCAATGGTGTTGGGCGGGTTGCTTGGACCTGTGCAATTCAGGGAGGTGCCACAGCTACCAGTCTGGCATGTTCCAGTGCCGGTCTTGTCAAAATTACAACCGGTGCGTGCCCATATCCGGCCACTCCATCCGACCGTGGCATTGTAGATGGCGGTTTGGCCTGGTTTGAGAGCAAAACCTTCACCACGATTGCTGTCACCTTTTGTTATTATTCCAGGCCATATCATCTCTTTGCAGTTATTAACTAACGTGAAAGGTTTTGCATTTGTGGATGCGTTTTGCCCTGCCCATCATCATAACTTAAACTAAACACACAAAACAACGTTACAGAAACTGATGATAGTTACGGCATGAGTAGAGAATGTTACCTGCTGCAACAGTAATATTCATGAGAACGAGCACTGACAGGGGCACGAGTAGAAGAAGAAGATCATGTACCCTTGGATTCTGGGCCATCTCAAGACGATATCTTCTTAGTGGGTGACAAGCTTGAGACAATGGAAGAGATGCTTTTATATATACGATAATTAACTATCTGGGAGAATGCGTGTGGCAGAGATCACAAGTGAATCTGCAATATTCATAGACAACTCAGAAAGGGTTCCTTGCTTATAAGCCTAACCAAATCCAGATACCTTGCTCTCACATCTAATTTCATTAGCACAGTACACTTTCCACTTTATTTGACCTTTTAAATTATTGTTGCCATATCTTTTTATCTCTTAATTTGTTGATGGCATGCTCTCTAATGTCCTTGGATCCAAAACCATTGATATTAAATAAGAGTTTGAGGTTGGCTTCCTCTGCGGTTTCAGGTTCGAGTCTTGTAGTTGCTCATATGATGGCCACTGGAGGCTTACACGGTCGTTAACTTCAGGGCCCGTGGGATTAGTCGAGGTGCGTGCAAGCTGACTCGGACACCCACGTTAAACTAAAAAAATGCCAAGATTTATATGAATTATATATGGAAATTTATCTCCATGGCTACGCAGGACAGTGAGGAAAATAGGTCCCGTCATTCTTTCTTTTTCGACCTAGCGAGTTGATGATTAGAGCACGTTTGTTTTTGTGTTTTAAAAATTTTTTTATTTGATTTTTTACTTTTAATTAATTTTTTTTAATGTTTTCATATCGTTTGATGTAATAATATTAAAAATAATTTTTCTAAAAATAAAAAATATTATTTTAATATATAAAAAAAAACAATTTTTATTCTTAAAAAACATATACTTACTTACCCAACAGCCATTTTAAAGGCTGAAGTATTATATCAGAGCCCATTGGGATATGCACTTGAGGTGGTGAGGAGTGAAGAGTGGCTGCCCTTATGGTGTTAAAAGGGAGACCACATTATAATTATAAATATAAACATTAAAAAAAAAAAACACTAAATCAAAACAGTGTTTCCTTGTAGCACCTGAGATGTATCCACTGCTCACGTGTCGTGAAGAAAATGAATATAGTCACTGTATTTTTATTATTTATTATTTGGTCCCTGAAATTTTATGGATTTACATCTCATTCCTCAAACTATATTTTCATGGCTTTTCAATCCATGGACTATGAGAGATTAAAAAGAAAGTCGTCAGAGAATAACAAGGAGAGAGACAGAGAATTCAGACGAACACATTTTAGCTACAAAAATATTTTATGGAGGTTTTGCTCATCAACGATGTCGGAAGAAAAGAAAAAATCAGGGCTTGTTAAGGTTTTTAGATCCGTTTTGAGTTTTAATTTTTTAAAGTAATTTTAGGATATTTTGAGGTATGAAATGAAGTGATTTAGAATTCTAGGATGTTTGAGAGGTTTTTTTCTTGGTAAAAAGAAAAAAAGTTAACAAAAAAAATAAGAGTCTTGCCTCTATAAATGAAAATTTCACTCCTTTATTTAAATTATTGTGAATATTTATTTTAATTATCTTGGATTTTTATTAAAAAAACATTGATAATAAAAAATATATTTTTCATAAAAATGAAGAAGATAAAGAATGAGGCCTTCAACTTAATAAATGCATTTTCTCTTCTATAGAATTTAAATCTTTCAAAGTCTTATGAAATTTACATTATTATGAGTTTTTTTTAACAAAAAAAAGATATTCTTTTTTAGAAAATAATTTATTAAGGAAACGAGAGTTACGCCTCTACAAATAAAATTTTTCACTCCTTTATTTAAATCATTAAGTTTTTGTGATTATTTACTTTAATTATCTTATATTTTTATTTAAAAGAGATAATTACAAAAAGCCTCCTATAATTTACTTATTTTTTCATTTTATTTCAATTCTTTTAAAAATTACACTTTACAATATAATAAAGTTTATATGTTTATAGCGGTTTACATTATCAAGCTTGCGTGCCAAAAATAAATAAATGCTATTATATTTTATTTAACTACTGAAAAACCCTTGTAATATATCAACATTACAATTTTTTCATTGAATTAAAAAATACCCTACCCACCACGAAGCCTAGCATCTTCTCTTTCTTTTTTTCTTTTCAATCTGATACTATTCCGTTTATTTTTAAGTTTCAAAAATATTTTAAAAAATATTTAAATTTTTTATTTTAAATTAATTTTTTTTAATATTTTTAAATTATTTTAATACGTTAATATCAAAAATAATTTTTAAAACTCCCTATTCAAATCCATAAATATTTGCCTAAGTTTATCAAATAGTTGGTTGAATTGAAAATTGGCTTGCACAAAATTGTAGAGGCAGGGAGTCAGGGACCATGCGCTGGCCCTTGATTTAACAACTGCCAAGACAAAAGGGCACGAAATTAAACTCCCAGTTCATGGAAATTATGAGTGCAGGCCTACAACTTGGAATGCTGTAACGTCAAAAACAAAACAATGAGAAGAAAAATCTAAACACATCCTCCCCCCTATAAAATTCTCTAGGCGAACGTTCTTATGTTGGTGCCATTTGAACACCCCTCCCCCCTTTCTCTCTCTCAGGGATAAAGGTGAAACTTCTATTGGCCTACTTTTTAACGTCCAAGACCTTGCCCAAGTTCCTGTCATCTGAAGGGAGCAGGGAGCAGGATTGGACGCAACAATAGTTAAATCAAACTAGATTACACTTAGCTTGCAGACACCTTCTTCCGAACAACCCTCTTTCTGCGGACCTTTGGTGCTGGTGATTCCCCATTAATGGAATCAGTATTGCCTTGTTTTATGCCGAGGAGTCCAAGCCCAGAAACTAGGGTTTTCTTAGAGATAAACCATTTTGAAGATGACGAGTCAGCGTCTGCAGAAGGAGACCAGTTGTAAGCCTTCAAAAGGTCATCTGACTGAACCAAGGGATCTGCCTCTACCCCTAGCCAAGCTAGTCTTGATGTCTCTCCTACTTGGGTATTTAAAATCCTGTGGAAGATGCAAAACAAAACGAATATCAGCAACTGAGCATTTTCACATGTTTTGTTGAAGGCTGGTAAAATGGAACCAAGCAAGTTAGTGTGGTGTAGTCAGATCAAAATCACAGCAAATCTCGGTTTCACAGAAAAACATAATGCCATATAGTTGGTGACCAAGAAATGTGTTGTAACTAAAACTTGGTTTCAAACAAAAAGAAGCACACGAACAAGGGAATCGTGAGAGAAACATCAATAGTTAGAGCCTAGGGGTCGACACTTTAATTTTCTATCATCCCATCTCTTCTATTCTTTTCTTTTCTTTTCTTTTTTCCCATTTAGTTGACTGTACGAGGTTTCTGCGTAGCATGATTCCCCTAATCCCCTTTCGTCAGCAGTAAGATGGCATGAGAACTAAGGCAAATTTGGATATAACTTGACCAATATCTTGCCCCTAAATTATTGAATGAGTCAAACATCATCAGAAAACAAAGCAAATGCAGTATCAATACTATTTAAAGAAATATGAAGCCAATTCAAAAGCATGGAAAATATTTAACAAAAAATCTCAAGAAGGATGTAAAAAAATATGAAATATTCATGTCTAAAAGCAAACCTCAAAGCTGTGCTGAAAAACAATGCAACTCCAATGACATCAAAATGATTGACCACTGCTCTATCAAATCCACATAATAGCTGGTATCTCAGGTTTGCATAAAGTCCAAGAAAAGCACCATAACCAAGAGCATAGGTACTCACAGGTGGGACTGTCACGGATAACCTTCCAAACAAGCAAAAAGAACGTCAAAAGTCATTATAACTACACTGATTTACAGAAAAGAGACAATTTAGCCCATTCTTTTTCTTTTTCTATTCTTTATACAAAAAAGGAAAAGCCAAAGCAGAAGCATTGCTTACCTGTCCTTTTTTCTGGCCAAAGTATTTGTCAATGAACCTTGGATTGCCCCAGCAGTTAATCCAACCAAACATAACTCCGCAGCCTTATAGAAGAATGAATGGACTCTCTTTTGCAAGTCAAACTCTCTAAGAGGGTAACTCATTTCAAAGATATTGTTTGGGAGCTTCTGCAATGTATTTTGCAAATCAAACTGGAATGTGTTTCCATAAGAACGACAAGGAGCGAGCGTCCAAACAACAAAGGCATTGCATGCTGTTATGGTTAGCACATTTATAAGAGCCAAATCCCATTCTTGTTTTATCCTATAATCAGAACAAATAAACTATTTATCAATTCAATACCAAATGAGCAGATATTTGAATTTCAAAATAACAGGCAGTAACAAATACCTATCCTTGCGATTTTTCAACTCCCACCAAACAGAGCAACCAATTGTAGCAGCCTGCTCCAAAAGTAGCCTATATAAAAAGGCAGGGTCTGCAAGCATCCTGCATAACAGAATATCAAATCCTCAAAAATCTAAAAACTTGACAGCGAGCTGCCTGGTTGCATAGTCAAAGGGAAATCTGATACATGTATGAAAGGTAATATTGAGAGAGATGCACAATTCACACACTCAAAGTATTAAACAGTGCAACAAATAGAAAAGCAGGGGGAATAATGCAAAATTCATTTGAGCATTGATAGTAAAGATAGAATGTCTATCCACCAATGTTTGACCCTACTTTACAAGGACAAGACTGCCACCAGCTTTGCAGAGCATTAAATTTTCAGGAAGTGCTCTCTACACAAAATGAATAGAAAATTGTAGCTGCATGAAGGTTGTAAAGTATGACATCATTTACAAGAAAATATCTCAACTTTGCAATGAATCAATCCATGGCTCTGTACCACGCTTCTGATATGGCGGGTAAAGGAATAATTTTTTTAAGATGGCACGGAAATGAGTATCTAGCACATTGAATGGCAGAATCTGCTAGCTTAAATTGTGAAACAAACTATCAATAGTTCAGAGAAGCCTGGCCCAGTGACTTAAAGTGTACTACTATTCCCCCATCTTCCCATGGATCAAATGAAGAGGAATAGCTTACAGAGTCAAAAATATTGATAAACTAAGTTAAAGTTAACAATAATGAAAATAGGGGCAGGTGAGCACCATATCCAAGTTACCTGCCAATAAATGCCCGAGAGACTGCTTCAGGAAGTGCTCTGGATATAAACCTAGTACTTGTTGGTCTGGCATTTATTGCTAGGAATTTTACCATTTGTGCTGAGCTGACCAAACCCTGGAAGCAATATTACAGTAAATACTTAACCACGGAAACATCATTCAAAAAGAAACTAATAAGAGAAGCACTGCACCATTTCATAAGCTTGTCGGAACCCAGCAGGTAAATCCATCACTGTTTTATGCCACTCATTCAACACTGCATCAACAAATTTTCGGTCGAAAAGCTGCCGGCAGACAAAAATGGAAATTATGGTCAAGTAAAAGCATTTACACAGAGAATATTTGCATCGTCATAATGATGTGTTAATAAGTCTCTTAGGCAGCACTCCAACCTCTTCAAGAAACATCCTTCTCCTAAATAGTCCCCCCTCGTCACCCTCATCACCATCATCAAAGTCATCAAAGTAATCATCATCATCACCGTCATCATCACCTCCATCACCACCTCCATGATTGATATGCTTTCCAATATCTCCGCCACCTCCCCCAAGTGCTACCTGAAATTATCAAAAATGTTAAGGGCTTTGCCATTGACCCTTCAAACTTGGTGACTGAATACTCTTACAAAGGCATACCCAAAACAGATTTGACCAAACACAAGCATAATTACTGAGAGGTGAGTGAAGCAATTCAGTGCAGGCAGTTAGCTTAAATGTTTACTGCACGCTGTAGAGAAACAATTGTAGATCCAATATGTTAGGTCGTTAAATAAAATCCATGGACAAGCACAGGTTTTTCATTGTACTCAGGCATGATGAGTAAACCATGCTCAATCTGAATTTTCAAACATTTGCTCTTAGTTCAAATAGAAAATCAGTAAGATTTCTACTAAATTTAGAGCCATTACAGGCACTTCAATGTTCAAAGCAAAAGCAAAACAGTCATTCAAGGAGGGAACATTAATGGAAATAAAATTACTTAGTGTCATATGAAGTTTCTGTTGCACTGAGGTTTGTCAAGTTTCATTGAGTGAAGGGGATTACGAGTGATTGTTTCGTTGACCATATTAACAGTAAATGCTCTCATGTTAGCTTTCCAAAAATAAGGACCTGATGCTGCTCTGGGCTGATCAAGCATCATGTAAGCAATTGAGTGGGAAGAACATGTCTTTGCAATGGTCCTTCACTTTCGTCAAAACTCTAATCTATGATTTCGCTTCTTTTTGTACTTCTTATCCTCCCTTTTTCCCCTGTTCGAGTTACAATGATATAGCACTAAATCAATAATCTACGACACACTTCACTATATCCTGTTAGCACCCTGCCCTTCTGGAACAAAGTCAGCCTCAATAATCAATGTGAGCTAAAGACAATCCTCAAAGAGAAACAGCCTAGGTTATAATCTGAAAACTAAGGAGAGGAAAAAAAACCAAAAACACATCCCAAACCACCAAATTGGTTATGCTTAATTCAGAAGAAATTTATGTATTTAAATCAGAAAGCAAGTGAAAAAAGAAGAGAACCTCAGGGGTAGACTGGGATTGCTTCTGGGTCAAATCAAGTTTGCTTTTTTCCAAAGTAACGGCACCTAAAGAACCGAATTTTCCTTTCATAACCGGACCGAAGTCACCCTTTGGAGAGGAATTCAAGACGGGGGCAGACGGGGCTAAAAAGCAGCGCTCCAACCCGGCTACAGAATCTCCGCCACCATCAATTGTCGGACAAGAAGAGGAGGAGGAAGAAGAAGAGCACTTAATGGTGTGATTATGATTAACCCTCTTCCTAGTACCGCGCAGGTGACACAATTGAGGAATCGGAGAGGTGGGTTTTAAAGTTAAGGTGGTCTTGGTGGTTGTGGTAGGGATTTGTGTTGTTTGGAACACAAAGTGAGACATCTTTAAGCTTCTTTGGAGGACAAAAGACAACTTTTTTAGGGTTTTGTTTATTTAGTACGAGGAGGAAGAAGGGTTCTGTCTCATTTCTTTGTAGACTAAGACAAAGGAAACCAGAGGAGGGGGCGTGTGTTTCTCTCTCTAGAAACTAGGTGGTTTTAGAGAGAGAAGAAAAGAGGGAGAGAGGAGGAAGGATGGGTGGGGTTTTTGATGGATGGATGGATGGGATGGATTGGATTGGATTAGACTAACTCATCGCGAGAGAGTGAGTTGATTTGCGAGTTTCTAGTTTGAGAGTCATGAGAAGTCATCCAATTATATAGGTAGTCTCGATTAACTCCTCGAACTATATTTTTATCTCCAATCGATCCCTATAATTTTAATTATTCTCAATTTCAGTCTCTCCATCTATTCGTTCATGGGTTTGGTTCTTATGGTATGTTTTTCATAAGAAACAAAGTCTTTTTAGCAAATTTAAGGTTTATTTTTAAAAGAAGAGTTAATTGATGAACTTTTCTGTTTAATTGAATTCAAATGTGTTTTATAATTCTAAACAACGACAACTACTATCTTCCTTGCAGATGATAATCATTGGTGGTGTTTCAAACTCGTTAATTTTTATATTTTAAAAATATTTTTAATTTTTAAATAAAAAATACTTTAAAAAAAAACAACACTCTCAAACACGACATGAAAAAATATTGCGTTTTCTGGTTTTTAATGGAAGGAAAAGAAAAAACAATTCCTTCCTCAAAAAACAAGTTAGTAGAGATCCATTACAAAGACGATATCCGATATGGTGTGATGCGGCAAGGTTCGATATGGTGCGATGCAAATGAAATTACGTTTCGACTTAACCATAGTCTTGATTAATCAAAAGATATCATAATTTTGCAATGCCGAACACAAATGAATAAGAAAGGCTAGTGTTGCAATTATTGTGCGTATGTTTACAATGTTGATCACAGTTTGAACCCAAGGGGAATCTCCTCCTTGTTTGAGCTCCTCTTTTTTACCTTGACATTATATATATATATATCAGGACTGATTTACATCACTGATAACGTAAACTGAATTTAACTATGGATATATTCTATGACACTAGCTTCTACATTGTATCTTTTGCTTCTGCACAACTAAGCAGTCAAAAAGGAAATTGTATATGTTACACTTGCCTGATGCAGGGAATCTTTCTTGTTCATGTCTGTACCAATGTTTTGCTTACTCTCTGTTGATTGTTCACAGTCTGAGGATCTTCCCCTTTGGGAATGGCTTTAACTTCCCATATTTCTTGGGATAACACAAATCCTAGAAGTGGGGATGAGAGGCCTGCCACCTTTATGGCTTTGACCTGCATTCCATCTTTTTAGCTCATTTGCATTTTTGTCTATTGCCTGAAGAGAAAGAAAACTTGTAAACTTTCCACTGGAATTTCTACCATCCTCGCCAGAGAAAAAATTGGGAATCGATAGACACCAACTGAGCCTTGGAAATTGTCTTGAGTTGCATGATGAGAAGTGTAATGTTAGTGAGGCCAACAAAGAAGATTAAAAATGAAGAGCCCGGAGAAGCCCAATAGCCAGATCTTTCTGTAGAAAGGATCTACTGCTAGAGCTGCAAAAACCATGCACCTTGCTTAGAATAATACGAAGACTTGTGCAAAAGTATATAAACACATCGAAATTATCAGCAGTGCCCTAAATCACATAAAAATATTTTCCCTTTCTTCATGAGATTAAAATATTTTCCTCCAAATAACTACTATTAAAAGGTTGATTGGAAAATGCTGTCCGATTGACTAATTTTCAAGTGCTTGTTTTGCACTGGAAAGGGAGGAAAACATTTTCCACAAAACACAAACATCGTAAGGTCCCTCCAGGCTCGATGTATATTACAAGGATTTGTTTTAGGGGAGGCACCTTTTTAATCCTTTGCGTTATCAGTATCATGTTACCTAGAAATTGTCAAATGATCCTGAGCAAGCTTGCATTGTCCCACATAAAAAATAAAACAGGAACGGTCTTTCATGATATGTTAGGCACGCCAGCATCCATCATAATAATAAGAACAACAAACAAGCATTAACGAGCATAGAGGACAAGTTTGTTCCAATGAAAAGAATGGGATCAGCAGCTAGATAGCTGATGAACACTTGATCATAGGGAATTTCATATTATAATAAACTATTTGATGATGTGAATCTCATGCCTAAAATGCAGCAGGCATCAACTTGTAAGGTACAAACTATTTTCACTGGTAAGATTTTATTTCCGAACCATCAAAAAAAAAAAAAATTGGGTGATAAAGAAATGGCATAACCAATAGTAAAAATATGCAAATTACCTGCTTGTTAACTATATCATGATAAGCAGAAACAGGAAAAGTCTTATAACTTGACAGTGATGACTTACATGATGGCGTTTGAGCCAATGTGGATGGTGCAAGTGACAATAATGGACCTTTCCCTGGACCAGAACCATAGTATACTCCAGGTAAAGGAGACACATCTGGGGGCTCTGGATGTAAACGAGGAGTTTGGTTAGAACCAGATGGAGAGTTGCTTGGCGGAGTTGCAGAACTATGTTGTGGACAGGGCTGAGGAGGGAGAGCAGGTATCACAGAAGGTGCAGGGGAATTTACAGGAGCAAATGGAGCAATTGCTGGAGGGAGAGATGGAGAAATTGCTGGTGAAGGAGTAGGAGGAGTTCCATGAAGCGTATCCTTTAAATATGATGACAAAACAACACTCTTTACTTTGCCGAAGACCGAGTTGTTGAGGCCAAGATTTTTTACAGGAGAAGCTGTGATTATTTGAGCCAACTGCTTCAACCTCTGTAGCTGAAGGGTCCCCAGATCCGACATGACTGAAACCTGAACTGTGACTGGGGGAGTTATTGTGGAACCATCCTCATTTGTTATTTTCACATACACAGTCTGAACAACAAGAAACAAAAGAGTGGGAGTCAAACAGCAGGCATAATTTTCAACTTTCTTAAGGACATTGTTAGCTCCTCAGTGTCTGCTAGCACTTACACAGTATACATTAAGGCTGCAAATTCAATTCATTTCTGTGACAGTACATCACAAAACCACTCAATAACTGGAACATATTTGAACCTTGTACTCTTCGAAGAATTATAGGACCTAATTAGAGCCACCCAACAATACATGGCTACTTTATAGTTATGCAAAGTTTCTATTTCCAAAATTTTCCAGACTTTTGAAGGGTTCTACTTCCCCAATCAAATGATTTAGCTTCAGTTTTCCATATTATTGAATTGAGAAATTGCTGTATCTAGCAAATTGTAACATTGGACACTATAAGAATCAAAGCTAGAACCATGGCATGGATTAAAATAAACACAGCACCAGACACCAAAAAGTGAGATATACCAATAAGCTTTTTGAAAATGTTATACCTCAAATTGCCTTAGGTGCAACCCAAATTCCAACTGATCTTTTAAGTCTCCGAAATTGTCCAGAACTTCAGATATGGAATTGTTAAGAGTAAAATTAAAGAGAATCTGGGGCATCTGCCAGATTGAAGCATATTGCATCGGTACTATAGTGATTCCCCCAGGAAACCTAAAAATTTCAAATGTAGATGGTTGCCCAAAAATCAATGTAGTCACAGTCAAATTGGATTGCTCAAGGAACAGATCAACCAGTGACGACCTCAGCACACTTAAGGACACCATGTTTATTGGGACATTTACTGGATCAGGAATAAAACCAAACACCACATCAGTCCAATTAGAAGCTAATCGGTGCATGGATAGAACAGCCACCTGTTGACAACAAATTAGTTTTAGAATCAATTTTCAAGGTGACATTACTTAGGATGCAAATATGACAGAACAGCAGAAGATTGAAGTACAACCTTTGCGTTTGGGATGCCTATTTCTTCATTGATATCATATTCTAATCTTGCAATGTGTGTAACAAGCTGCACCACTGGCTTTAGAAGTCTGAAGTATGCTTGTACTGTAGCTGTAAATAAGAATTAAATGACATAAACAGCATGGCCAAAACAGTCTAAGTTACTTGATAAAAATAAATTCATTTAGATGCAAGTTTAACAGAAATACAGCAATAAGCAAACACAAAATCTTTGCATTTCAACAAGAAAATAAACCGGAAATTTATGGCCTTGGTTCATTTCAAAGTATCTTTCTTTTCTCTAATTTTTTAAATACATTGTTCAGAAGAATTTGTTCTAGAATAGAAAGTAGAAAACAAGGTAAATCGCAGCAAAGCCAAAAATTGAATCAAATTTAGCAAACTTTAAGGCAATATAAAGCAATGGACAAGATATAATTATTAGGTCGGCCAGTATAACATCTTAAAACATATCGCAATCACCATTTTCATTGAAGACTAAACAGCAGGCTTGTTTTCAATCTCTCAATACAGAGTCTGGTGAAACATGAGCCATGCGAAGGGAGAGCAATCAGAAATGTAAAACAATAAAAACGTTTCCAAGCTTGATATAGAATCAGATCTTTTACATTCAAGTGAAATATATATATATATATATATATATATATATATAAGTTGTTAACTCCAATGAAAACCATTAGATCTCACAATATCAGTCAACATCTATCTTGAGCTTAGGTGGAAAATGATCCAAAATTAAATAAAAAA
>Ga0307518_10000354_pt1 | contig 34795 bp, 40 predicted proteins | sample 25_EM_MG_FD_203889 | JGI IMG/M metagenome (GOLD analysis project Ga0307518, IMG submission 203889) | Populus trichocarpa ectomycorrhiza microbial communities from riparian zone in the Pacific Northwest, United States - 25_EM | ecosystem: Host-associated > Plants > Roots > Unclassified | place... | reverse complement strand
GATGCGCTGGTGCAGATCGCCGCCACTTTGTAACGGCTATGCCACATCTCACCCGTCTGAATGCATGAGGGCAGGTGGAAAGACTCACCATGACCATGTAGAAATTGACCGTGTCGTGGAAGCTGGCGTACAGCTGGACAGCGTGCAAATTTCCAACATTCTGCGCGAACGCCTGCTGTTCCCTGATTACATTGCGAACTTCTTTTTCACGCAATAGGGACTTCTTGACCACTTTGAGAGCCACGCGGCTGCAGGTAATGCTGTCCTCTGCTTCGAACACCGTCCCCGTCGCTCCAGAGCCAATGTATTTGATGACGGCGAACTGGTCAATGCTAACCTTGACCTCGGCGGTGGCTGACAATAACGGGATGAAGGAACGAAGTAGGCACGTGAACAGCCTCGTCGATGCCGAGTTTGCAGGGTATTCCAAGGGATCTTCCATATGGCTGTATGTTTGCCTGATCCTCTTGAACAGACAGACCAGACTCTTGGTGGTCGTCTTCTAAAAACAACATGATCATCAACACCTGCACAGCATTCATGAACACCCACCCTCCATTCGTGATGAAACAACTTCCTGATCATCCCGAGGATGGCAGTTCGCTTACGGGGACCGCTGACTTCAGGATCTTGATGCAGGCCAGTGATCCCCTGGACCGCATGTTGCTCTTCGGATACCACCGGCACCACGGCTACATCTGAACCGTTACTGAAGGGCGAGATCTCCTTGTGTGTACACGATAACCAACAGTGGCCAGGAACGTCCGAAGCGTGAGAGCGGTCCATTGAAGTACCGTTGCTAGACAAGGTGAGAGATGGGGTAGGCAGTACCAAAGAGGAGGAAGGAGGGCCGCGAGGCGCACTTTCGCCAGAGGGGGTGAGAAGCGGAGTAGCCATGGGGAAGGTGCTCTTGAAAGTAAACGACGGTCTGCTAAGCTTCACATGTTCTAGAGCCTTGGTTAGACCCTGTGACGACGGGGTCAGTAAACGCCACCCGAGAGGGGAGGACAACCAACCGTTTTCTTAGGAGTCACGCGCTCGCCTGCTTTGCCATCGTAGAAGATTTGGATGAGCATAGCTGCGTAGACGAGGAGTAGGGAGAAAATGGAGTAAGAAGCGAAAGAGGGGGCGCAAAAGTGGCTTATTCACATTGTCAGCCGCCGTCTTGCCAGGATCGCTTGCAATTCTACACTGGTTCCCCCTCCGATTCGTGCACTTCCTGACAGACACCTGGATACAGCGAATGACTCCACACATCGAATCTATCGCTGGAGACGATTAGTGAACATGGCTATCCCAGCCACGCTATTGTGAACATCTTCTCCAAACACCAAGAGCAAAGAAAGGCAATACAAAATACTCCAGGAAAGCTTAGCTGAAGCGAGGACAAGCAGACGATCAAACAGCCACTGCTCACTTACAGGCAGAAGTACAAGGAATTGACCAATGGACAATTAATTCAGATAGTATATTCTTGCGGCCAACGCGTAAGAGAGCGGCAGCAATCCCCTCACGGACGATGAAGTTCTACCCAGCCGTTTAGCAAGTCCCACAGATGCATGAAAAAAGGCCATGGTTCGAGTTCTCCGTCAAGGTTAAAGCCACAGAGTTCATCCAACGCGTGCATGAAACGATGTCGCAACGAGGATATTTCCTGCAACACCGTCTTCCATGTACCAGAGCCGTCGCCTTCTGGTGAGCGAGGGCAGCGGAGAATGGGCCTGCCGACCGTTATCTCAGACAACTGCATACCTGAGTCGGCGTTGCGTCAGGTCCTGAAGGAAACGCAGAGTAGAATCACTGTGTCGTGGTGTTCTGCATAGTGGCATGACTGTTCTCAGCCAGCTAACGCCAGGCTAACCGCAGTCAGGCCACTAGTGGAGAAGCATTGCGATGGGGTAACAGAAGTGTAGAATGCAGAGGGAACCGATCAGAAGGTCTTATGATGCGTATGAAAGTAGATTCGTTGGGACGAAGAACGAACACGGTTAGGTAGTTTATATGTCGTATTGCATATTGCATAGTCAGTCAATATCGCACTACATAGAAGTTGATCTTTGACTTCGAAGTTGCACACCCACGGGCCTGTGGTCCGTACACTGTCCTTGTGTAACTAGGTGAGCACCCCGTTGTTTGACCGCGCAGCCCTCTCTCCTAATCCCCCGCCGGTGCATTTCAGCAGCCAGAACTTCACCTACTTGGTCTAATCGTGTTATCCCCACGATGTCCCTCGTTTTCACTGTCGGCGAGCGTATCCTATGCTACCACGGCCCTCTCATCTACGAGGCAAAGATTCTCAAATCGGAAGTGTGGGACGAGACCAACACCAAGACCGCCGTCGTCGGGCCACACTTCTTCGTGCACTACAAGGGGTGGAAACAGACGTATGTCACGATCCTCATATACTGGAAACATCTTGCTTTTCCGTGCAAAGCTAACATGACACGCATGCAGATGGGATGAGTGGGTGCCCGTACAGCGGCTTCTCAAGTACAATGAGGCTAATGTAGCGCTGCAAAAAGCGCTCATGAGCCAAGCATCCGCCGCCGCGTCTTCATCCTTGGGCGCTTCGAAAGGAAAGAGCACGAGCGGCGCAACGGGTACAACAGGGACAGGAACCGGACGGGCCAGAAAGGATGGTCGCGGGATGAAGCGAGGAAGGGAAGAGGTGAGCTCCCGTTTTCTGACTCGTATTCCTGGGACGCTGTGAGCACGCTGGCCCCTCTGTGCATGGTTGACGGCTGGCTGGCTCTTGTGGCTCCTACACCCTTTTCTCGTTAATCTTTCCCCTCAAGGCATCTGCTATCATTTACTGACGAATTTACATTTGTGCCATGCTGCTGTATCCTTACATTGTAGGATGAGAATAGTCGGAAGCCTGAAATGAAATTAACCGTACCCGAGGTACTCAAGGTGCAACTTGTGGATGACTGGGAGGCAGTCACCAAAAATAATCAGGTATGTTTGAAATATTCCTCTCATCATGCTGTTATAGCTGATTTTTATTGTGGAATCTCATTTTGAAAATGGATCGATATCCCACATAGCTTGTTCCTCTCCCTCGCAAACCAAACGTGCTTGAAATCCTACAAGAATTCAAAGACTATGTCATGAAAATGGGTAAACAGACGAGGCATGCCTTTTATGAGACGCCACACGACAGCTTGCTTATCGCGTACCCATAGCCTTCGTGATCCGGAGCTTATTCTGCCTACGATCATTTCCGGTCTCCAAGTCTACTTCGACCGGTCACTGGGAGCAAATCTCCTTTACCGCTTTGAGCGCCCCCAGTATGCGGAGATCCGCAAGACCTATGTCACTGGTCCGAAAGTCATTGTCGGGCAGGAGAAAGAAATGAGCGCGATATACGGTGCAGAGCATTTACTGAGGATGTTAGGTGATCTCCTCTTTTTGGTGATATATCGGAAAGGACAACTCCTAACATATCCTGTTTTCTTCAGTGAGCCTACCTCAAATGGTGGCCAGCTCCACGATGGATGCGGAGAGTGTGGGGCTGGTGAAAGATTATGTGAACGAGCTACTTGTGTATGGCTCTCTTTTGTTTCGGAGTTCTGATACCTGACAACCGCCCAAACAGTTTCCTTGTACATGAGCGCAATCGGCTATTTCTGACGGAGTACGAGAGTTCAAGCTTGCAGTACCAGAATATATCTCGATCGTAATTTTATTTGTTTCTCTGATAACAATCCTTCTTGTCACAGCTGCGCAGCCCCATTACTTACTCAAAATTACTGTCTGCGCACCCTGATAGTTGTGGACATTGTGAGTCTTTACCGTAGGCGCTGATCGGCGGCTCCAAAGTCAGTGCCGGTGGAATGGGCCCCTATCAGGTGTCATCGTGACGTCATGAGCGAATAGACAACTATTTAATATTCTTCCCCCGGTTTTGCGCCTTATCCTCTACCTCCTTCCATACTGAAATCACAGATGGCTTCTATCGTCACTGGTGCAACTCGTGCAGCCCACTCTGCCGCAGCAACGGTACTTAGTGCCGCTCAAATCCAAACCGGCGAACAGATACATACGAAACCTGTTAAAGAAGACGACCCTGTAAAGCGCGTGACGCTTGATTTGGCAGGAAAAAACATCATTGTAAGTCGGATGCAATTACAATGAGCAGGGATCCAGGGATCCTGTGCCTTTTCAAGATAGACTTTTGACACCGGTGTCTTATTTGTAGGTCGGCATCCCAGGCGCGTTTACGCCCGCGTGTAGCATCCAGGTGCCACAGTACATTGAGGACTGACAAGTACAAAGCGAAAGGTGTAAATGATATTTATGTCGTTTCTATCAATGACGTCTATGTGATGAAGTGAGTCATCTGTTCGGCCCATATTCAGTGATTAGCATGTTGCCTTTGGTTCTGCTGTCTTCTGGAGTAATGACATTGTTCGTAGGGCATGGAAGAAGAACCTTGCTCCCGGTGGCACCGGTATGTGGCGCATAGGCTAGGAATGTGGAGACCGGCTGATTCATACACCCTGCACGCACAGGTGTGCGTTTCATCGCGGACGACAGAGGAGAGTTTGTGGGTAGTCTCGGCCTCGTTTACGATGCGACTGACCATCTCGGAGGTCCGCGTGCTAAGGTGAATTCTTAGCTTGCGTTCTCAAACGGTGTAGATAGAATGCCGATGCATTTAATTTCAGCGTTTCGTCGTCGTCTCACAAGATAGCAAAGTATCCTTTATAGCTGTGGAAGAGGACGCCTCCAAGTCCACAGTCACAGAGTCAGGCAAGGTGCTCGCCTTGCTGTGAGTGGTGGACCCTCTCCGACGACGGCAAAAGGTTAGGTGAAGTGCGCAGCTGATAGCTTGATTGAGGGCGAATATCTGAAGAATGGAAGACTCCAACTTGATATGGTTCATGACATTCGGTGGTCATGGTGCGGTCTGCGTGTACACAATACTGATATGTGGAATCGATCAGAACATGACCTGCAGGTGTTGATCTCGATCAGTATGGAAGTGGAGCCTGATCAAACTAGCGCATGGCGCCCGTCCGCCGGTGGCAGAACTTTAGCCAAAGTTTTAGTAACAAACTCGAGATCTTACTGACCCCATCGGATCGCCGCAGACAGAACACTGTGATGAGGCCCCCACTTGGTGTAACATATTGGACATTCTCGTCCTGATATCTTTCACTCACCCTCATTCCACAGCGCCCAACGTTTATATGAGTTTTATTGGCGTTGGTAGTCTTGGTAGTCACAATGTCCCCATGCCAACTGTTGACTGTGGGTTGGCGGAGACAACCATGTAGCGACTGTAGCCGCATCCAGATAATCTACCCAGTTCACCGGGCTGCAATTTCTGCCGAGTCGGATGCTTGTCGGGCGCGACGTTGCACTGCATCGGATGGACTGAACACTCTGAACACTAATAACTCGTCTATAATCTGGGAGCGGATACAGTGCTGCAGTATGAGAAGCCCGAAGACGTGTACATGCAGTTATTATTTTTCATACATGATGGAGTGCTGCTGATCGAACCTCAGCTGGCGGCAGTAACTTCTCCGATGACGGTTGGACGATCTCTAAGATCCGGGATCTGACTACGAATTCAACGACCATCATCATCTATACTTTGTCGGACAGTCTTCTAGGTTGTGCGGAGGAAGGCTCTGTCTGGGATCACTGCGCATCCCTACAGTACTTAGCCATAGCTTGCCTGTGCCTCCCTCGACTGTGATCGGTATTTCGAGAAGTTGGTTGAACGTGGCACCAACGTGAAATTGACGGCTTCTTTCTTTCCAGACCAAGTGCTTCTTGCTTCTCCTGTGTTTTCCTTTCCACTGGCTGTGGTTTGCGAACCGCTCACCCCTACACCTATGTGATCCAGACAAGCTTAGCTTGCTCGCATTCGACTCCAGTGGCACTGCCAACGGAGGCATCATGCGTTTTTCCACTGGTGTGTCACTGATCTTCAACATTGGTCGACTCGGAGTGGAATTCAGATGGGGTCATCCCCGCGATCGGTGAATAGCCATCGCAGCTTGTGTTTAATAAACGCTGAGGTCTTTCAGCGGGATCTAGTTACGCTACTTTCACAGCTTCGATCGAAAATGGCATACATAGTATCCAGAGACATAGGTCCTGGACTCACCCTTTCGGGCGGCGGGCTCCATACACGGTTAGTTTAGTGGCACTCGGTTTCTCGGGAACACAGAAATCGTCCGTGCCGGCATCCAGCCACGACTTCTACGTCCATGGCGGAACCATAAAGGACCATGTGAAAGGGAAGTTCGCTCCAGCCTATCCCACCTTTGCGGTATTTGGCACGTCGTCTTGGTGTGCAGCTCGTCGCATGCCCCACCTTGGATATCCCGGGCAGTTGCAGTCAGTGATGCGTGAGTCCATCTATTGCATGGCCATCCCCTGAGGTGGTTTGACTCTGTTCTCAGGTCTGGAGCGTTGGTCACGACAACTCCAATCGTGTGCGTATCTTGGCTTTCCAATTACATATCTTGCATTACCACACTGGAGGTTCTCGGTGGCACAGATGCACATTTACCTTCAGGTCATGTCCAACCACCATGATATGACTATTATCGGCGTGTGCGTCTCGATTGGGGGCATTGGCCTTCTCGCGGGTTTGGCGTATGCGATAGTGAAGTATCGGCGGAGAATGAGGGGATTGATTGGGTGGCAGGATACCCGTCCCCGACCATTTAATGCACCGGTCTCTGCTTCTACACTTCCACTCGATGCCAACGTCCGCATCCCAGTACTGGATATCTCAAGAAATAATTCGGCAACAGATGTGCCTCCACAACCGTTACAGGACTCCAGATCTGGGCCTACTCAGGGACACAGAGAAACCGTGCCTCTGGAAGAAGCCCCCGTTAGACTTCCAGCCCATCCACGTCCCCCACAGTCTTCGGGGCGTTCCGGTCACCGTCAGGTATCTGACCAGTCGCATCGACGGTCTCCTGGTCGCACCCGGGCACGAGTCCGCCGTGCGAGCGAACGTTCCTCTCCATCCCCAACTCCATCACGCTTGCTTGATAGGGAATACCAGACTCTTAAAGACGCTCTACGCCCGTCTCGTTCGGCGAATGATTTGGACCGGGCTGCAGCACGCTCCCATGGTCGTGGAATGACCTACCCGCGTCCAGCACCGTTACCTCCTCCACCAAACGACCAACGACCTACACACCAAAGTGGCCGTGGTCCTGACCATTCGAGAACACCCTTAGTTAATGAGGGCACCAGCCGTATACGACCTTACCACTCTGCCTCTCCTGTCGTGGGACCGGGACACGCGGCAGGCTCTTCTCGCGTCCAACATCGCGATGCAGGTCCTGTGCTTGCCAGTGATCTGCCCCCTCCTTATACGAGCTCGTGATCTCCCATACGGTTGACAATCTGCCAAGTGGGATAAAATATAATGGTCTTGGCGTTTGGTGCATAAACTCAATCATTCCTGATGGACAGTTCCCATTAATTGATCACAGGTTGGTGGTTATACAGCGATATGACATGTTACTGGATTTGCGTTCCATACCCCCTGATACCCTCGGCAAAGCCCCACGATGTCTGTAGCTTTAAAGAATCCGAGATGTACACGCCTTCCGCTGTGATTGTCGCGATTTGATACTTCATTTATACAGGTTCAGCAGGTGGTATAGCCATAGAGATAGATGTACGGACCTTGTCCAAACTTCGAGCGTCGCGATAGAAAAGCACACGCATACAATCTTCCAGGATCTTTTGTGCTTGCTCTGTCGTCAGCACGTCTTCATATCCTTCTACTGCTTTGCGCAGTAGTGGTTGTGCAATGTAGGCTCCAAAGCCAGTGGCGAGAGTTGAAGCCGTGTATGTTGTACCCAGTAGATCGACGTATGACAAGAATCTGTAATGATGACGATCAAAACGGAGCACACTAGCAATCCGCCCATATGTACCTCTTTCCGTCCTTGAATCCCCCAATGAGGAGGGAATTCCACAAGGGATCCAGCTTTGAGCGACGGGCATACATGACCTGGGATAGGTACTCGTGTATTTCCACAGGCCCGAGTTCGTGGCCGTCTTGTTGAGTACTTTCCTCGATGTCGATTTCCTGAAGGAGTTGTTGGAGGTACTGAAAGTCGGACAAGTCACCGCTGGCTCCTATGACGGTGTACTTGCCGACAGAGTGGAGACGCTGGATGTCCTTGAAGCGTGCGAGAGAGCCGTACGATGCTGACAGTACGAAACGTGAGTGAATAAAACTTGAATAAGTGAGAAGACGCACCGAGGTTGTCAGCTGCCATCATGATGCCGTCCTTATACTTGATGGCGAGCACACTCGTGCCAGTAACGATCGGTTGTCTGTGGACAGTCGGAGTCAAAGGTAGGAATCAAGTATCGTCGAGAGCACGTACTGAGTGCGCTGGACACCGTCAGCGAAGGTGTCTGAATGGTTGTTGGGTCTCTGATGGATGGGGTGAGTACCATAGGCATCGAACATATCATTTCTCTTTGGGTCAAAATCATCAAATCTGGACTGTCAACACATTGAGTGAAAGCAACTTACAGGACGGCCCCAGTTAGTAGGAAAGTGGTCCATGGTTGTCGTTGACCAATATGAGTGGAACGCGTATGCGCAAGCAAATGCACGAAGTCCCTTGTGTATGTAATCTCGCCCGATTTGGCAGGTGTTGAGGTTTCTCAAGTCTACGAGGTCAGTCCTGGTTGTCTACTGCAGCTGGGCTAGCACTGGCAGGTTTGAGAATACGGTGGCACATTCTGATTCATATCCACCAGAATTTTTTCCTGGGCCAAATCAGATGAGGTAAGTTATTCATAACATTCACCTCCCCGCATCACCTAAGGTACTTATGGCCAACGTTTGAGACTTTCATAATGGTATGTAGTTCGATCATCAACTCGGGGCTTATCTACTATTGTTCTGCTGGCTCATCCTCCTATTGTTGTCGCGCTGTTATTGAATTCTGAGTTCCCAATGGGCCGATTAACTAGAACAGCGCCGTCGCAGCCACCTTGTTTAACACGTACGACATACGCCACAGAAAAGTAGGAGAGAGAGAGAGAGAATTCTAAATTTTTATACCGCTGCAAGCAAACAAACAGTGCTAAGACGCGGTGCCACAAGCCGTAGGAAAGTATCGTATTTGGGGAAAACAAAGGTGTAATGTATGACGAATATTTGTGGGACAGCTATATTGTATGTAATCTTATTGAGTATGGGGGAGACTCTGGATGCCACAGAAAAGTAGGAGATTGGCATGATACTGCAACAGAAGCGGAGATGGAATTTCTACCAAACTGTTCGTTGAGAATTGAGTAAATGACAATATGGTATATCGTATGTCATTTTCCGCACATTTATACAGTACTCAGTGTTTAAGTGTGCACTCAACAATTCAATATATGGAGGGGGAACGTATTCATGAGCACAAGGCAAGCAGCATCTAATTTTAGTGGAACGACTATCTTGGTTCGGGACAACGGACAACTTGAACGGAGCATGAAGGGATTGTCACGTGACTGGAGCTGATGTTTTTGCTGTCTTGACCCGATGTGCAGAGACAACATGACCACAGAGACGACCACCAAAGACAGTCACACCGACGACCGAGACCAAAGCTAACATCGCTCTCATTGAGCGGGCTCTTGCTGGACTTGAACCACGATTCACCCACCGGGTCCTGAGATCGCTCACTGCACGCAGGAAACGCATTGACAGCAAAGGTTTGCGGGATGCCATAGAAGAGAACTATGTATCCAGCAGGTGCATGCATCGTCCTTTCGCCTTTCCTGCCATACGGTGTGCAATTATTATGAAGACTCGGCCGTCAAGTCAAGTTTGCTCTTATGCCTCCCACCACCCTCGGCTACCGACCGGACGATGGATGTGGATTCTAATACCGAGAACACGGACGCTACTGAAACTCCATCAAAACCTACCTCTGACCTGGTCCCCGAAGTGGAAATATACCTTTGACTCCTCATCATTCACCACCTCCACTCTTTAAAAGAGAACTATGCCAAGTCAATACATATTTGGAACGAAATTATCGAAAAAATGCAGTCTCTTAATCGCAGGGGCATAGATCCTATTGCAGAAAAAGTATGGTTCGCCGTTGAGCGATCATACGAACTTGGTGGGGAACTTGCCGATGAGTGACCGTACGTGTTTTCACTCATGCTGTACTCTGCAATATGATGGGAATTACATTCTATCTATCCACTGGATGTTTTTTGGCTGCGCAGCGTACGGCCGCAATCATTGCGCCATGACGACGATACACAAGCTTCTCTTATCATTTGTTTGCTTCGAAACTATCTCCATTACAGCCTATATGATCAGGCAGACAAGCTAGTTTCGTTCGCCCGTCACCATTACTTCTTGGGCCGCATAAAGGCAGTACAATTAAACTATACTGCCGCACATACAAATTTACAACAAGCCATCCGGCGTGTGCCACCTGCCAAGACTGCTCCCCGATTTTATCAACCAGTTCACAAATTTTTTGTAATTGTCGAGTTGCTTATGGGTGACATTCCCGATCGCGGTATATTTGGACATTACATGGTCGAGAAGGCGCTCGGAGCATCGTCACAGGTTTGTGCAATTCCACATCCTCTTTTCATTATGTTCTATAATGCCGACAATTCGCAGCTGTTCGGATGGGATCGCTGTCGGAATTCCAAACGACCTTGACCAAGCATGCACAATTCAAGGCAGACAAGGCGTATACTTCGATTGTCCGTCTCCGACAAAATGTTAGTATCAAAACTCGACTCTCACTTTCGTATTCATGCATCTCCCTGTGCGACATCTGTCTCAAGTTCCATCGAGGATGTCGAGTACATCGTGGGTAAGGCTATCCGAGAGTGTCATCGAAGGCCGTGTCATTCATGAGAAAGGCTGCATGGAATGTGGAGGAAGGAAGAACGGTTATGGACCTGAAGTGCGCGACATATACATGCAAAGAATCGCATATTCTATGGACCTCCATAATCAGAGTGTAAGGGTACGATCATCCCATCTGCCGATCTCAAACGAAACGAAACAACTACTAAATTTTCAGGCGATGCGTTATCCGCTTGATGCTCATCGCAAGGAACTCGTTGCTGCACAAGGAGCGCGAGAGAGCTTGCAAAGGAAATCCAGGAAGGGGACTTAGATGACGACGATGACGGCCTGGGTGACTTTTGATCATTATATCGCTGTCATGGCTGACACCTCTCCGTCCTCGAGTTATAATTTGACACATCTTACTCCGTAAGTAGGTTGCGATCTGTATTGTAGACGATCTCCGGGGTCTTCGAAAATAGCCAATATTGGTTGCAAACTGGGTCTATATGGATGTTTCAACGAGACGGGCGGCAAGTCAGTCAATTTGCCCAATATCCAGGTTACATTCCCTGGCTATTAGACTAGGTAAGGAACGGGCTAGATACTGACTTGCAATGCGAGTTAAACTCATAATTCGGGATGTGAAAGACGCCACATACCAAAAAATGTTTAAATCATGGAAACTCGGAATTTCAGAATTTCGGGGTTTCCGAACTAGCCATGATGGCATTGAGAGAGTACAAACAATCATTTGCAGTGGGATTACAGAAGAAAGCATGGTGGCGACCCCATGACCAAGTACATATGATTGGATACATAGTGTCAGACTGTTGATGGATGTATAATTTGGCGTGTGACAAATTTCCTCATTACCACTCCGTCGGCCTTCAGAAATAAACGTCAATGTTCTATCCCACCGGCACACGCGAGTACTTACCCAAAGGTCCCATTCACGGTCCATAATGGCGTCCCCTTCCCATCCGCAGTATTTAGGAACACCGTATTTCCCCACCAGGTCATCACATTATTCTCCCCAATCGATCCATTCTTTGGGTACTGCAGACAGAAATAGATGAGTACGAGGGAACACGCAAGGCCCGAGTCGAGGGCAGCAGAGAGGACGTCTGAGTATGGGTCGTCAATGTAGGCGTGCAATAGACGAGAGGAAATGAACTCACAATTATACTTTGCCCACCACGAGAAATGTCTCCTACGAATGACATACTGGAATATGAACCCGACGACACCCCATGGAACGTAGTTGACAGCTGATGCGGGCGGAATATACGATACCCCGTTGAATATTACAGGGAAGCTGCAAGAATACCATCAGCACCACGTATCCAGGTATTCAACAGTGTGCACGCACTTGATATACCGAATGAAACTGTTTGGCCATTTGAGGGACACGAGCCAGGCAGCAACCGGACACAAGACTCCAACGAAGAAGAACCATACGAGGCTGTTATACATCTGTCCAGATGAGAACTGTCTCTGAGGGCCGATAACACCCCAAATGATGGATGCCGTTCCGAACACCTGCGTATCTGGGCATATAAAATTGTCCTTCTGCGTTGGACTGCACATGTCGGTGATATTCGTAAACATCCACGACTGTACACCGAGCTGGACGGTTGCTGCGATGATCGAGGCAAGAACCTGCGCCCAGAACATCGTCCGAGGGGGAATCTTCATGTAATGACCAAGTTTGAAATCGGAAGCAAACTGTAGCGCCTGACTTAATGTAACGGATCCCCACGTTTTGAACATCATCATGGCGACTGGCCGGCCAGGTAATGCGTACCCGACAATGAGCTCAGTAATTACGTTCAGCCCAATCACCTGGTTCGTGATAGCCAGGATCATCCCGACAGGGATAATATACACGAGAACAAGAAGTATGGCAATGATGAAGCCCCATACTGGAAACTCAGAGTGCCATTCCTCGATGGAAATGATACCAAAAATGAACGTGACGATGAAGATGATGCCGTACCACCACTCGGGAACCCTTGAATAATGTGACATGAGCCGGGCATGGATGTCAGGTTTTTCCTGCAGTGAACGACGGGAATGTGTCCAGATCTGTTTCCGGAAGAAGAGGATGGCGTGTGTGATGGTGGCTGTGATGGACGCAAATGAGAGGCCGTACGAAATGGCGAATGTTGTAGAGAGGAAGAGTGGGCTATATTCCTGGTACGCGGTTAAGTTGAATGTACCCTCGGGGGTAAGGATCCGGGTGACGTCGTATTCGGCACCGGTGTTATCGAATGCTGTCCGGGAGGACATGGGCATGTACTTGGCATACCAAGTATTGGTATAGTAGATGATAGGAGCCACTATCCAGAAGAAGAAGACAAATCCAGCCATAACATTAGCTTCTGCCCACCAAGGTGTGGAGAGAGGACTAATGACATAGGCGATCTGTGCCCAGTCAAATGTGATGATACTCATTCCAAGGCCGCTTTGGTACCCAAAGAGCTGGTTAACGACCACGTTTTCTGGGGCAATCCAACAAACCCAAGTGAAGTAGCTGAGAGCCTGGAAGAGGTAACTAGGCATAAATTGCCATAAAAGCCCTCCGAAGAAGACGATGACAAAGAAACGTTCGCGAGAGACTCCGTCGCGCGAACCAATGCCAGAGTAGTGCTGGGAATGCAGGGTGTTGAAGAGCGTACATGTGACCAAATTGGCAGGCCAAACTGGGTGTGTATGAGTGACGGAGTGTAATGAAAGAAAAGGTACATGCTCATGGACGGAGGTTGCACCAAGTAGCGGTGCATGATGCCCCCAAAAGAGAAGCCCATCATCTGGGTTGATATAACGATCATCCATTGATCTGGGAGGACAAGGGTAAGAAAACAAAGTTCGGGGCTGGAATGAACGTACAGCTGAAGTTGAAAACCTGGTTATAATAGACTCTCTGAACAGCCACCACGTCGGTCTATAGTAAAGACGTTTAGAAGGAACTTGCATGTAGATAAGGGAGTGCACACAGCATAAGATGGCCCATATCCGACTGTTGCCATGATGGTGATGAGGACATGTTCCTTGATTGTGAATGGGCCGGGATTGATGGAGACGCCAAACATGTTCCAGTTTGGCACAATCTTTGCCCAGAGACAACCCATGGGAAATGAGAGCAATTGGGCGACAATGCCAGTTATAATTACTGAGGGATAACGGAAGAAGAAGAATTGGTTTAGACCGGGTATGATGACTGCCCACATAATTCCTGAGGCGAAGTGAGAGAAAAGGTAAAAGAAAAAGGTCAAGATAGTTACCCATAACCCATGCACGACAAGTGTTGACCAGAATGGCAGGATCGTCGATATTCGCTACGGCAGAGCGCACTTCTGGATAAGGCGAGTCGTCCTCTGGGAAACACATGCATGAAACATACAGTGAGAACACAATGTACATATACATACCAAGGAGGCCAGTGAGGGCTTCATTCTGATCGATGTTTGGGTCGTCAAACTCTGCAACAACGCCTAGGGGGACTGTTGGACATAAGTGAAGTATATATCTTTGTCTCGGCAAGGCTCTACATACCGTCTGGTGCCGTCTTTTCGGCATCAACATTTTCCTTGCTGAGTGCGTCGGCGGTGGTCATGTTGTTGCCGAGTGAGGGGGCGAAAGACAAGACACCTTTCTCCCAACGGGCGCGTGTTTACATGCTCAGTTCCATATCAATAGACCAAAGCTCAGCGCTCAGATATGACTTATCGATATGAAGAAGAACGTGTTGAGACTCATGAGTTTACGCAATCCCGCGACCAGAAGCTGCATGTCAATGGAAGAAGAGTAAGTTCACACTGCAACGCGGAGTTCACGAACACGTTCGGCGGCCAAGGTTCAAGGTTTGCCACCCATGAAATGCCTTTTGAGCTGTGTTATACCCTGTTATGCACGTCTAAATGGGGGGAAATCAGTTAATTAGCAGACAAACATGGTCAGATGAGATGGTACAAGAAGAACAATGGGTTCACCTGATCCGAGTTCATCGGCGAGTGATTCATTAGAGAAGTGTGACCGCCGCAGGATCCCAGCCACTAGCTGAGACGAGATCACTGAGCAAGCCAGCACCTGCAACTGCACTAACATGCACATGGGCATGCCCCAACGTCATCAATGACATCGGTACAACCTTGGACATAAGTTGGATGCGAAATCTACAGAAAGTGGTTCCTACGATTTCGATCTCACCAAGTTCACTTACCTAATGCGAACTTACAAAGAGAAGCCACACAGTGAGACGACGACCATAAGTTCCAAAACATATACGTGCCACAACCTGTATATGTCGTGATATTGGCGGTGCCGGATTGAAAAGATACCAAAACCAAATATGGCGGAGATACACAAGAACGAAAAAAGGTAATAACAAAATAACGGAAGTGAAAATGACCTCGCTATGACGACTACACGTACTGAGGTGGATGCGAATTCTGATGGCGATGTAGGTCGTGAGACGGAGGTTGTGGATATGCTTGTTGTGAGCTTCCATGTCCGTACAGGTGTTGCGAACGTGCGTTTGAGGGGAGAGGTGAAGGCGTATTTATCGTGAGATATTGTGCCGTTGCTTCCTCGCTGAACATCGGGTCAGTACGGATAAAAGGAATAACCTAAGGCGACACCCATACCCGAACACGGCCTTTAGCAAGTCGTCTAGCATGGCTTCCTTCTTCAACTTCTCCTCTCGTGCTTGAGCTCGTGCTACTCTGTCATATAAATGGCACTCAGCATTCGGTGTAGACGCAAACCCGAGGAACGTACTTCAACTCCTCGATAAGCGCAGCATGCGTCTCTAGTGCATACCGCATTTTAGCCTTTTCGATGACATACTTGACCAAGCTGGGAGAGCGGCCCATCACCAAACCAGTCTGCGGGTCCATGAGACGAGCAAGGTGCGGTGGCAGGCCATCATCTTCGTCATCGTCATCCGCTCCGTCGTCTCTATGCTCGCCATCATGTCCCGGAGTAGGGGCAGCGTCAAAGTAGTCCCTTCCTGGACCGCCCGCCTCCGATGGTGATCGAGGTTCAATTTTGAATGTGTTGAATGCGGAGGGCGGATCAGTGGGAGTGGGAGCCGGAACAGATGTGGAGGTGGTGTGTGAGGTTGGTTGAGGGGATTCACCGCGCTTCCGCTTGCGAGAGCCTCCGCGCCCAGATGGGGGTGGTAGCATGTTGTGTTGAAGACGCATATGTTTTGCAAGCGCATCAGAGCGGGTAAAGGACTTGTCGCACTCTGCGTTACGCGTGTCGATTCCAAATGTAAGAAAGTAATAGGAAGAACTGACCTGGGCGAGAACATGTGAAAGGCTTTTCGCCGGTATGTGAGCGGATGTGCGATATGAGTGCAAAGCGAGAAGTCTGTGCAAGTCCACGACGTGTGCACGTTGCCCATTCACACGTGTAATTCGACTTGTGTACGCCGATATGTGCTGGTGAACCACGGTGCTAGTTAGATCATGCTCTGAATCTTTATCATGGATGCACTGACAAGTGTGAATATGTTCTATAAGCGTCGGTAAATGAGAAAATACATGTCCACAATCCTCCCAAAGACATGTGACGGTGTCGCCTGGCTCAGCGGCTAGAGCAGATGGACCTGGGGAAACAATGTCCTCACCAGGAAGCGCGGTGGCATCGCCAGCCTCGCTTTCGGAGGAATCGTCGTCGAGCTGAACGGACGACTGCGAGAATGCTGGTGAGGGCGACCGCAGCTCTGGAGATGGTGAATATACGATACGCTCCATTCTGTCTAGTTGGTGGGAATCACCAGGCCGTGTGTTTGCAGCTGCTTGTCCCCCATCGGCCTCTCTTGATTTTATTGGAGTACACACTGCTTGCATTCAACACAGACAGATGGCGGCCCACTCACCGTTTATCCAAATGACTCCAAGCAGTGCACCTGCAACACCGACACCAGCATCGCGCGGCCGTGGAACGGGTGCAAAACGCGGTCGAAAACCCCGTGGCGCGTTCCCAAATGTCTCTTCAGATACTACTCGACCGCAATTTCAACAAACCCAGGCGCCCAACACTCCCGCCCAGTTCACACCCGTGCACTGGGCAATGCCTGCCATACCGTCAACCTCAGCCCAAGTTCCCACCAGTGGATTAACCGGAATAGCGCTTACTGCGCCACCCTCCAGTACCCCCGCTCCTGCAGCTACTACAGGTGATGTGTCGATGGGAAGTGGCGACGAAGGTCATGTTCAAACTACGGATAAGGCCAACCCTGGCGGAACTGCTGCTGCACCGGCGCATCCTATTGGCACACTACCCAGGCCCGAGGGAGGTGAGGAGGAAGGAGAGGATGAAATGCTACCCGCAATGGCTGATGACGACTACTCGGCCCAGCTATCGTGGCAGAGTGAAAGTAAAGACAATTTGAAGTTTGTATCAAATGAACAGAATAAAATGAATATATTCGCTCTGACAATCGCTTACGATAGGGTTCTGATGGATAACTTCAGTCCTGCTCAGTATGACCGGTTTGAAGCATACAGGCGGCATGCATTGCCAAAGCAGGCCGTCCGCAGAGTGCGTCAGCATATTGTGCTCATCATACGAAGGGTATTGATATTAATTGCCCACCCCCCAGGTGATACAGCAGGCCACTGGTCAGCAAGTCTCGCAGCCAGTTGCTCAAGTAGTAGCAGGTTTTGCTAAGGTCTTTGTCGGAGAGATTGTCGAGAAGGGTGTGATACAGATTTCATGACTCTGTTTTGAACGCCTAACATGCACTTCGTAGCCCGGGCAGTCCAGGCGCGACGAGGAGAGAGTGGCCCTCTTTCGCCCGACCACCTTCGAGAAGCATATCGTGTATATCAAGCAGAGACGGGAAGGGTGGGCAGTGCCCGTCCAGGTAGTGGTCGACGGTTGTTCCATCGGTAACGCATAAACCCGCCATTTTACTTGTGTACTAGTCGCTGTAAAGCATTCCAGTAAGAGCATACTGCGTGTATAGAATAGTGAGTAGTTCATTTCTATGGCATTAATGGGGTAGTGGTAACCTGGGTCGTTGCCATCGACCCGCCGGGGGTTCGATTCCCTCTTAATGCAACTGTTTTTTTTTTTTCATCTAATGTTTTAACTTTGTGTAGTCCTGCAATGGGAGACTCGACTCTCTTCATGGTACTATGGTTGCACTCCAGATAGGCAAAATTTTCATTGTCGAATAACCATACAATACATCACTCTCAACCACCACAACTGTGCTCAGGCCCATGACAATGAGTACAGTAACAAGTGTATGTGCTCTGTCTCTGACTAGTACCCACCTGTTCTGTATTTGCTGACAGCCATCAGTCATGACCTTGACTACTTCTCCCAGGCTGGCTTCGATGTGGATCGTATCCAACTGAAGCGCAACACCTTCCCTGCTCGACTCCAACTCTATGAGGATGCCATCAAAAACAAGGGCGCCGCCATCTCCTCTCATGCTCTCGTCAACTTCTCCGGTAAGAAGACCGGCCGGAGCCCGAAGGACAAGCGCATTGTCTACGAAGAGACCCGCAAGGATGATATCTGGTGGGATCTGTCAACATTAAGATGGTCGAGCGTTAGTATCATTTGACACTTCTTCCGCTTCCGTTTTCCAACTTGCAGACACATTCGAGATTAACCGTGAACGTGCCATTGACTACCTCGATACCCGGGACAACATCCACGTCTTCGATGGCTTCGCGGGAGTAGTGCCTGTTCCACCATCCCCTTTTTGTTGCTTACGTTACCTCTCAGTGGGACTCTAAGTACCACATCAAGGTTCGGGTGATCTGCGCCGCGCCTATCACGCGTTGTTCATGGTTCACCGTTAAGGACTCTGCTTCCTTGGCAGATTCTAATACCATAACAAAACAATGTGCTTATCTGCCTCACCAAGGAAGAACTTGAGAACTTCGGCGAACCCACAATGTCGGCCAATTCCCTGAAAACCGTTTCATCAAAGGCATGCCATCGACAGCTTCGGTCGAGGTCAACTTCTGACGCATGGAGATAGTCACCCTCGGTACCGAGTACGCCGGCGAGATGAAGGTGTCTTCTCGGTCATGCATTGCCTCCAGCTCTCCCTCCACTCCTTGGTCAATGTCGTCATAGAAAAGGAGACGGCACCCTCTTCTTTTTTTTATCTGGTACTGGAAAGACTACCTTGTTTGCAGATCCCCGCCGTTTGCTCATCGGTAACGACAAGCACGTTTGGTCGGTCTCGGGCTTCTTCAACATTGAGGGAGGATGCTACGCCAAGTGCATCGACCTCTCGAGGGAGAAGGAGCCTGAGATCTGTGATACGGTTCGGCCTTGAGAACGTGGTTACAACCCCCAGAGCCGGCTCCCCAACTATGACAACATGGGCATCACGGAGAACACTCGCTGCGCGTACCAGATAGGATACATTCCCAACGCCAAGATTCTATGCATCGTCAGAAAGCAGCCAAGCAACACCATCATGTTGACATGTGATGCCTTCTGTGTACTCCCTCCTTTTAGCAAGCTATTGCCTGAGCTGGCCAGTTATGTACCACTTCCTCGCTGGTCACACTTTGCAAGTTTATTTTTGGGAGTTGCGGATTGTTCTGTGGTAAGTGACTTAAAGTAGGCACAGTGTCATAAACAATCGCCCACAGCCAACTCGACAACGACGCGCGCGTTGATGCTCGTCAACGACAATGCAGACACGTACGTTCACGCACCTGGCACACCTGATGACGACCTCACAAGGTGCAGCAGTCCACTGAGGCAAATCGACAATGGCAACGACGCCTATGTACCTGGAACATCAATGATGACGCTGACGAGTCGCGGTGCCATTAATGCCCACAAATCCTAGACAATGCCAACAGCGACAATAATGATTGCTTGCTGCGCACGGCACATAGACGACGACGACGACTTGCAAGAAGAAGAGCCGGCTGGGGAGGACCTAGTACTTGATACCGGTACCATTACATCTACGTAGCCAGTACTACATCTGAGGAGCAGACTCAAAATTGACGAAGTTTTGAATTAGATCTGAAGACTACCCGAAGGCACTTAACCTTATAAGGGGTGGAATCCACTGGATTCCACTGGCTAGTGCTTGTCCCATTATCTGATGGAGCTATGGTTGTCGTATCTAGAAAGAATACCCGCGGGCGGATACACTTGCTACGGGTCTGCACCCTTGTACCCGTCGTGATGTAATACAAGGGGGTCAAAAAGGTCATGTAATGCACAATTTCGTCACTTCGAAGGTGCTGGCTGGCGCTGGCTCAAACCCCACTTGTCCAGTCACTGGGCAATCGTTATTTGGCAAATTCCTTGTGTCCTACTTCAAGATGATACATAGGCCTCTAATTCACCACCCTTTCCTCTCTTCTCCGGGAATTTTCATAGGTTGCTTTCTAATGTGTCACCCTCACATAACCTCTCGCTACCAACCTCACTGGACCCAGACTTAGATGGATATAATCCCCGTGTACCCACTCAGATGGTGAGTCCGGGTAACTCCCCAAATCAAACTCAATTGTACTCAGGGTGTTACTGTGTGGCCCCGAAGTCTGTATTTCAAGTACTAGTGGGTCCGAGTCTGGTGCCTTCGAACTTCCAGCATGCCGCCCGTGCCGAAGTGGGCAAGGTCCTCAGGCTCAATAAGGTTGGGGTTAGAATTTGATTCTCGTCTGGTCCAATTTGGCCACTGCGCCCACGTAGCGGCCTTTAGGTGATTGGTACCATATGTCTCTGGAGATCGGCGGGTAAGATGTGAAGACGTCAGGGTATCGGACGAGCCCTGGATTGCGCTCAGAGAGGGGAATCGTACTGATAGAGACACAAGTTGTATAGAAATCAGTATGGCAGCGACAAAGACTAGGACATGATGAGCGATATTGAACCTTGAGAGTGGAATGTCCCGAATCCGCTGTTGTGGAACTTCAGCGCCTCAGTAACAAATTAAGAGACGGAGCCACAATCAAATCCGATGATTGTTTTCGCGGGAGGAACGTCATGACATTGATGACCTGCCATAAAACAGAAGAAAGGTGACGGGACCTTACCGGCTATTCATCGAACTACATAGTATGCAGTGGCCCAGTAATCGCCGATTTCGAGATGAGTGATAAGTATATAGACCAATCAGTGCTGAGACGCGGATTTCTTCTGCATCCAGGTGCTGCCAGAGCAATAAAGACGAGGATCAGAACGTTCCCTGAACTGTGGGACAGATACCGAGTCGATACCATTCTCGATCTGCTATTCCTGGCAGACCCACTAACGCATGACACCGAGTGCCTACTTGAATCTTTCTCTATGGTGTGGAAAAATTACGTACATACCGTACGACCTGAGGGATACAGTGCAGGGCTGGGTCTGTTCGTGGATGTCCAAATCGCCCTGAGGTGAATATATATGCTGCACCAATTCCTTGCAGATACAAGCACCCGTTTGAGTACTATGGGACCAAGGCAATGGCATGTGGCCATACGCGAACGGTAGTATGCATTGCAGCATTGGTGCAGCGTCCTCTCAGTCCTGACTCCAGAGCCAGTTGTACACACCTCTTCCGAAGAGGCAGTAGTTGATCTGAAAATCTGACAGATACATGTCAGACTGTCAGGGTCATCAGCGATATCGATCATCCTGTTGCCTGTGTGACGTGACATTCAGTCGCCGACCACTACATAACTGGTAAGGCTTGGTTGTCTGTAAATTGGGCCCCGTTGCATGAGCGTTCGCTCCGCCCTACTACAGCGCGACGCCACACAATTGAGGGGACTCTCGACCCAGACTTTTGCATGCGGAACCGAAACAGGCGACGCCGCCTGAAACGACACCTGGTCCCCAGTTCCTCATGTGGCATTATTCACAAGGAACGCCAGTTCTGGCCACCCTACGACCGTCCCTCGGATCCGTTTATTGGATTTATCAGTGTGCCTAGTAAATAGCATGCCTTTTCTTGCTCGTTACTGATCCACCTGAAAATGGAGCCATACTCACCATTACATTCAACGTTTATCAATGCAACGCAGAGCCCTCTGCAGGCCATGTGGTGTCGTGCCTAAGAGGATTGAAGAATATATTTTTGGGCCCACCTGCGCTGTCTGGCAGTGTCAAAGGTTACCGAGCATAGGTGTTAGTCCCGGGATGCACCAGCCTCCGATGGTTTATTCTCGATCAAGTTGCGTTTCCTGAATTCATGATCAGCCATGCTCCATTCAGGACCCGAGACATACATTATTGCACCATGTGAAGATCCATGCCACGGATCTTTGAAGCACTAAGACTAGCCTTATCATGTTCATTGCAGAGAATGGAGCCTGGAGAACGTCTAGTATGACGCGTCTGATAAGCCAATGTATCGACCATTGGATTCCCAATTATTAGGTGCCACGCGCCTGTATGGACCCGAAGAACGTAGGGCAAGCTCTCCATGGCCGTGTCGCCGGCGTATGTGCGGACCTCAGCCGTACGGTCTCTCTGAGGCTTTGAAGCTGCTTGCTCAGCGTTGCTGCGGCTTAATCTCGGCATGCAATTCAGACGCGAGTCCTGCACTGAGGCTGCACAGCACAGCCGCTCCTCCAGCCACATCATTACTAATCAAATACTAATTAATCATCCTCAGTCTGAGCGACATGCAATGAGCCTAAGTTAGTAGCTGGTTAAGGTCACCCCGTGTCCGACGTGCGGACACAGAGTGTTTTAGTATTCAAGATGTGGTTTGAATAAGCCTTGCAACCCTAGCGATGGCCCTCAGCACGTATGGCACTCGTCGCTGTGGTAGCTTGTTGCGCTAGTCCTTTGCCAGGTTTATAACCACCCAGGGTCAGGGAAGGCGGTTTCATATGCGCTGCAACAGAGACACAACGTATGATGGAAACAGTTGGAAGCTCTTTTTTTGTGTTCCAACTTGCTGGCAGTTTCCTTCCCCCGCTCATAACATGGAGACTTACGATAGGTTTATCTCCATCCTCTATCCAATCAGAGTTGAGGTTCGCTGAAAGCCTCATCACTGTCAGATTACACTCCTGCGGCCATATGGCACCACGTCTTGTTGCGGTATACAAATTAGAATTCTCTCTCTCAGCATTGTCAACAGTCAGACTATCATAAACATGGTACTAAAATCGGGTACAATAAAGATCATCATACTGCAGTACTGACCTAAGGGGATAGTAAACTCATACTTTTAGGTTCTGTCTCTGAATTCGACTTTCTCACAAACATACTTCCCAAGAACGGTGACCGTTACGGACCGACAATCCCCAGACAATTGAGTACGATATGGGAAATCTGAAAGAAGCCTCTCCCTAATCTGCAATCAAGACAAATAAGCAAGTATTAGACAAAGCAACACAGCAGCCTCGAGGCGTATTAGCGTCTAAACTTCTTCGACCAGTCGTCATTGGCACTCACGGTCATCATGAGCTGAAGAATACAGCCTGGGACCTGGCTGCGCCGATGTGACCGCAAGTAATTCGTAGTATGTACATATACGAACGTTTCCGTTGCTTGCTCACCTGTCGACATGACGCGTGGACAGGTGTACCCGCGGGATCCATTGTAAACCAGGGCTCTGCGAACGATCAGCATCAAAGTCTGGGATCAGATGTAGGCGGCAAAGCTTATCTGTTTGATGATTGACAAAGTGTGCCACCACTGGAGCAACCTTGTACAGAGATAGCACTTGCACTAATTCAAATCACCAGATAGGTATCAAGCTGGAATGGCGGAAGTAGTAGCGATGTCCATGGTTAGTATGATGGGCCATATGAACAGCCTCAATGATTGGTCTGCTATCCAACAAATCCCTCGGACCTCCTTCTCCGCGTCGGGAAGGTTTCACCGCGGAATCAAGGTACGTACGGAAACTATGACGCACATCTCCCGACATGCACGGAATACAAGGGAAGACCACTGCGGAGATGATAGGGGCCGTTGTCCGAAGTTTGAACACCGCATTAGCACCTTTCAGAACTCGGGCGATGATGAATGATCGTTACAAACTTGTGGTACAGGGATGGCAGTCCGAAGTAGGAACTTCGTGTTTGTTCAACTTTGTGCGATATATCGCGTCTGGCTTCCTCATAGCGCAGGACAGTGCTAGTAGGGGGCTGTGATAGACCCTACAATGTGATTGATAATGAGCGATCAAAAGCACGTCACGATGAACATATCAGAATTCAAATGTCTACTGAGACAAAAGATGTATATCAGAACTCTAATCCATGGGATGGACTCATTCTTACGGGCTGGTATGATTACAAAGTTTGAGCACTTGGCACCCGCCGCAATGATCCGGATTCCCCCTGGTCATGTGGGAGGGGGTGTAAGATAACCCGTTCCCCACGACAAGCTTTTAGCCTCTTGTGTATTTCTGAGGAGTTCTCGCACAGGGAAGGAGACATGTGAGATGGATGCTCAGACATGGTGGCGCGAGCAACGTTCCGAAGCTGCAAGAGAAAGAAAGCCAAGGATCACGACGAGCACGGATGGTAAGGGCCTCAGGGGTCACATGATAGACACATCAATGAATCTTGCTTAGCTTTGGGACATGCCAATGACAGATTGGGATCGAAAGGCGTACGTAGGCACAAGTCCGAACTCCATGTTGATCAATGTCTCCTCGCCAAGGCCTCAGCATTCCGTACGACACAGCAGTCCAGACATCATGGCAGCTTCGTAGGATTATGGTGCGCTGGTAGTTCTGCAGTGGTTAGGTATGGTGAGACCATAAACACAAAGTTTCAGCTGTCCCCCAGTCAAGTGGCTTGGAGTTGCCTACGTATGTAATGAGTGTCAATAGTGTATGGAATGCCCGGTCCGACGAGACATGTCCGCCGGAACATTCCGTAATTCGTGGAGTCTTCGCGTGGGCCCTGAGGCAGTTCGACTTTCGGTTCACTTTGCCCAGAATTACTGTCCTCGAGCTGTAGCCTAAACAGCATGGGCAACGTGGAGGTCCCGGACTGGCCAGTGCGACAGGGACAGGCGAGCCAGTGACCGCGCCAATTTTACCAGAACAGCAGCCACTCGAAACGAGATTCGAGATTCGATAGAAGCGACCGCCAGGCGCGCTCGTGGCCTCGTGTGGAGATCATTATTGTTCGCATCGTATGGGGAAGAAGTCATCTTGAGGCCGCATGCTGGTCAGCTATTGGTGCGTATTACCTGTGCCAGCATCATCGAAGCCGCGAATGAACACGTAAATTCTAGACACGGGCTGGGCTTCCTCAGCGTCTTGTCCAGCCTGGGGCCCGTAGTAGTAGTAGTGCGGGAGGCAGTGCGGGAAGCCAAGTGCGGAAATAGCAAGTATGAATGATCATCATGGGATGGGATTGCGAAACTCAAGGAAGCTAAGTACGACCCTCGGGTATCTGATCAGACTTTAGCATACCGCCATTATCGGATGGTCTTCGGTCGCGGATGGCCGGCTCGAGGTTCAACGACTGCTCATATAGACAATGCAGTCGGAGCGGTCTGTGTAAGCGGTGGGTGCGGGTATGCAGTCAGCCTGCGGGGGAGTCAGGTCTACCCCATAAGTCGATAACGAAGGGTCGACCGGGGGGACGAGTGTCGTACGACCCGGAAAGCCTTTCAACACGTTTCCCGGAAGAGGACAGTCGACAATATCCGCAGTTGGGATCGTACAACTAGGCCTGCGCGTCGCCGGCGGCTACTACGTTTCACAGTTGCCGAATACAAGCAACGCATACTGTGGCCACGACTCGGAATCACCGAATTACCGAACTTTGGGCATTCTCGAGACAAGTCGGTTGTCGTTGTGCATTGCAATGAAAATTAAGGCAGCTGCATTTCCAGGCTCGGGGTTAACACTGGTCGATACATGATTTCTCAGGGGAACGCACCATGTGGGGGACTGAAGGTCCGTACTGTAGTAGGATGGCATGCTGTCACGATCAGTGATTCAGTGGGCTCGCAATCGGGATGCATTCACTGGATTATTACTATGTACTGCCAAGTTCCCCGATATGCTAATCTGGTCTTGTCTATCTCTGGAGCACTCCGGCTCCGTCGTGCCATACCGATTAGATGGGTCCATGTATGTACCATACTTTCTTTGTCACACCGTAGCATCCCAGCCAAGGACGAAGTAACGGATCATATAGTGTTTTAGTAAAGCACGTTCGACGGGTAGCTACCGAAATAGTAAAATTGTCCATTCCTCGCTCAGGGGAGCAGGGGGTGGTGGTGCCGCGAACATATGTATACAGATACCAATGCACTGGGCTCATTGATCTGGTGGCTGACAAAGTTCTATCTAAGATGACGCGCATCGCAAGGGTTATGAATGTTCACCCTCGACATTCTTACGAGACAGAAGATACCCGTGGGCTGCGCACTGCTCGAGCATAGGCATATTCAAATCTGCCAGCTGTCAAGAAACACTGGCAACAGTGTAATACTGGACGGTGTGGAGTGGCGACAGGGGGAGACGGTGATCCGTGGAGGTGCGAGTATTGGCCAATGACGGTCAAGCAACGTACTACTATGAATGTGGGCACTAGAGGGCATCTATGGACATTGTATTGTTTCGTATATGGCCATGGATATTCCCTCCATTATTACGACAAGTGTGGGCACGTGCCAGATAGAAGTCCGCCAGCTGGCCCGCAAGAATGGGTTTCGTGCGCCCGTAAGAAAGCCAACCCTGTACACTGACGACATACTAGTGGATTAAGTATGGGGGTGGGTCGCGGGAACCATAGATTGGGAGTCACAGGGGTGGGCACATTATCGCTACCGTACTGCAGGTCCACCGCTATACACTTGTGAAACCAAGCGGAGGATTGTTTGGGATGTGATATGGAAGCAGAGTACGCTAGTACTCCTACGGTAGCAAAGACGAATCCCTTCTGATCGCGACGGCGAAATAGGTCAGACAGGACGACGAAAGTATGATAAGGACGTACTGCGCAATAATATAGGCAGTAGTTCGGTTCTATTCTAAGTAGAAAGAAAGCGGCGTTGGCTCGTGACCAAGTGTAATTTTCAAATGGGGCAAACTATGTGGTTGGGTAGTACTAGTACTTGATCGCGTCGGTGGGCGGGAGAAAGTGCGCGATCTTGTGCACATGACCGTGAAGAATGGACGAAACGTCGAAACCCGTGCTCAAAACAGACTTTGGGTTAGTCGTCGACTAGATTTGCACGTGCCACAGTCGCCGTCGACATTTGTTAGTAGGAGTCGTCAGGGATGCAAGAGCCCACTCTCTAAATGTAGCCATGGGAGGAGAATCGGGGGAAACTTAGTGAGCGTACTGAAATGGTCGGGGTGAGACTTGGATGGGCCTGTGACAGGGGAAAAGGCGAGAAAGAAAGTTGGGGGGTGTCAGGTCTGACAGGGGTCTCGCTTGTGCATCCTCGCTGGGGTCGAAATAATGGGGGGGACACGAGGGGCGGCGGGCGGTCGACTAGCTAGTTTACATAGTGAAGGCTAGTTGAGGTTGATTTCCGCCATCGACATATGATCTGACAAAATCTGCGAGTCGTCGGTGGTACGAAATTGAAATTGATGCATGACAATTTACAACATAAATTGGCAGTCAGGCAACCACCGAATATCTAGATCGTGACGCAGCTCCCCCGCAGTCCCGAGCAGGGCCCAAGGATGCTCCTAGCGTGTCTGTTGCTCTGCGCTGTGCACGGAGAGAGAGTTGGGAGTGGGCCGAGTGGTGTTTTGCTGTGTGTGACGCGGCTGAAAGCAGCCGACGGCAGTGGCATTCATATTGTTGCCGGCATGCCGAGAGGGGTTAATATGCAGTGTTTGTGCGTGTTTGTGTGATATGATCGGATTACTATTTATGTATTCGTGGGAGTGGATATGTGATTGGAGGTGCTGCTAAATAGGCCCGCATTGGTTGGCGTTCCCTTGTCTCTCCTCGTCGTATCGTCTCTACTCTCTCTCTGTGTTATTGCATTCACAATCCCTGTAATCTCATCTGTACTCCTACCCTACCATGTCTCCTACTGCTCAGCCTATTGCATGCCACTCCTCTAATCCCGCAGACTTCCACTTCCTCCCAGACTCGTATGCTGCTGCGTCGGGGGCCATCTCCGCCTCCTACATCATTGGATCCCCCATATCGTGGCGCGCGGGCTCGTTTGGCAGCCGCTTCTATCCTGGATGTTCCCCAGGGCAGCTCCTTGGCCCCCTCGAGTCAGTGGTGTTCCCTGTGACGTGGAATTCAACTCTCACTCACCCCCCCACAGCCCGAGCGACTTTAGGTGCGGAAAGGTGTCCTCTTCTTTCGAGAGCGACCGCGGTTCGATTATCAACGCCGTAGGCATATTCGACCGCGAGGACGAGCTGGTCAGTACACCTCTCTGGATCACTTCCTTTATCCTCACCCGATGCCCCTCTAGTGTCGCAATTACACCTGCTGTGGTCTACAGATCGATGATCTTCATGCTCTTGTCCAGCATTTCGAAGAGTATCATGTCGTCGTCGTCGATCAGTTTGGTCAACAACGCGGCCCTGTTTCCCACCCCCCAGAACAACAGCAACAACCCATACGCCCTTATCCTACTCCCTCCCAACTCCCAGACATAAATACCCAACAGCCCCCCCCAGCCTATAACCAGGGTGGATTTGACCCCGATGATATGGAACTAGACGTCGATCAAAGTAGCACCCCTTCTCCAGGTGGCCCGTCCCCTCCCGATACGCCCCTGACAACGCCGCTGTCGTCACACCCGTCACACTCTTTCCCTCACTTGGGTCATTCAGGGAAGGACGCTGTTTCAGCATTTGACACGACCACCATCCCGACCCGTTCCATCCATAGCCACTCCATGGCTGCCTTCCCACCGTCACGCAATGGTCCGTCGAATAATCCAGAACCATTCAATGGTTACGCGGGTTACTCCGACTATTCATCCTTGATGCCAGGCACAGTCCCCTCCCCCCCTGCGTCCGACGAGCAAATGCAAAATACCGCTGCTTCCAGCGAACCCGCAAGTCCGTACGGCTGTCTCCCTCCCACACTCGTGTTCTCAACGACCAACACACCCACGAATACACCCACCGCTTCTCGCGTTCCATCGCCGTCAGGTACATCCCGCAGTTCAGTTCATTCGACGTCTCAGCAGTCCAAGGACTCGTCGACTTCATCCAAGTCATCACATACGACCGCTCGTGCAAGCACCACCCTGTCTCGTCCTGCGTCGTCGCTTTTGCTCTCCAAGCCGTTCCGCTGTCCCAAGCCTAATTGCAACAAGAGCTACAAGCAGGCCAATGGCTTGAAGTACCACATGACGCATGGCAGCTGTAACTTCGCACCCCCCAAGGATCTCGAGCAGGTACAGGCACTTCTCGCCAGCAAGCGCTCAGCTCGGGAAGCTGCGGGAGATGACGATAACATGATTAGTGAAGGTGAGCTGCGGGAGGTTGAGCGGGAAGCGGAGCGTCGACTTCGGCCGTTTGCGTGTGGCGTGGGCGATTGTCAGCGGCGATACAAGAACATGAACGGGTTGCGATATCATTATCAGCACTCCGGCGAGCATGGAGCCATCGGCCTCAATCTCCTTGCCAGCGGTCAACACGAGTGCTTGCAGCACGCGCACAAGAACTCGAGTGCCGCAAGCTCGCGGCAGTCAACGCCTATGACGAGTGGCCAGAGTACTCCTGCTACTACCCCGTCGACGCCAACCTATGCGCAACAGTACCAGCAGCAGATGATGTTTACGTCTGCGCAGCATCAGTTTTTGCGAGTTCAGCAACAGCAACAGATGCATGTGCAGTTGGCGTACCCCACGAGCGCCGATGCAGACGCTATCGCCATTCAAATATAACATTATTCCTTGCCGCAGCGGGGAGGATTCTGGCGTTCATCGCGGATAGTATTTGGAAAAGACCAATGGGGTTGGGATTGTGTTCGTTCTTCGACTGGCTGTCCGGTGCCACTCCATTTGCATCGATATGAACGAGCGAAGGAGTTCACTCCTTTATGGTGTCCAGACGCTAGGGATGGGCGTGCCCGCGCCGAATCAAAAGTAGTGAATTAGAACGTACTGGGATTTTTTTTCTTTTTGGCTTCTCCTTCGTGTCTTCGGCTTCGTCCTCATCATCTCTGCTCTTTTCTGTTGCCTGGTTTTCGTTTGTTTTCTATTATATAGTACTGTATATGCTCGGCCTTCAACACGTCCATTGGTCGTCCTGCTATTTCGTGGTTTTTGGCTCGTTATTTTGTCTTCTGGCCTCCACCAGCACCGGAATCCCCGCTACTCTCGTTCGTCCACTCGTTCGTTGGCGCTCCCCCCAAAAAGAAAACGAAAGCCAGCCATCCTGAAAAAGCGGGCTGGTAACGCGACCTCTTCTCCGCCGCCGTCGTCATTGCCGTTACTAATTTCAGAGGCCCTCCTCTGATGTACCTTTCCGCCCATTTGTTCGCTCACCTTCGTTTTCACACATCGTCGGTTTTTACCCACTCGAATCCCCTCCCCGTTGCAAATGTCGATGGCTGTGGAAGAAAACAGTGCAACCCCCTCACATAGCGTATTATTCGAAGAGTCTCCCGTCTCGCATCACCTCCCCCGTCGTTTTTTCCTCCCCACTTGTCAGGTATAGATACATAAAGCTTATTTGAATAGTATTTTTTGCTGGAGCTCTGGTAGCATAACCAACTGTCGATGAGATCGAAAAGTCTGAGAGCGGGTGTATATCCATTGGCAGAAGGTGACAATTGTGCAAGTCCACATCTCTCCGATCGATTTACCATGGTTGCGATGTGCTCTGTTCCTGCCGATCAAATGATCCGCCATGAATTTGATTATGTTGGCCCTGTCACTTCTTCACCTTCGTCACTCGTCACCTGGGTGGCCGTGGTGATCAGTGTACGTAGTTTATCAGGTGGGGGACGTATGTAGCTTGTACGTCGTCTGAAGTACTAATCTCAGCGAGGATACACCGCAAATGGACAGCCTTTTCTTGAAAACGAAAAAACGTCATTAGACTGACCGTGGACGTATGTCCAGTGAGAGATGCGGCGGCCCTCGGATCTGACACCACCGCCGTTCAGCCCAACTGGAGTCCGTATACCGTATGCCAAGTATCACAATTATATGGCATGTGATTTCAGTTGGAAGTTACGTCGTTGTCGTTGCTACACAAAGTTATGAGGGGGGGGGGGGCGACGAACGGTCTCGGGGTCTATCAGTTGTTTACAGAGCTCTCGGCGCCCTAGGTCGGTCTGTTCTAAGGTCCTGTGGTCACCAGGACCACAAACTGGAATTCGGAATTCTGCATGATCACGGGACGGAGAACGGGTTTCAGGCTCAGGCCTTCAGGGGTTAGCCCACACGGTGATACGCGAAGCAGTGCCACAAGTGAGTTTGGGGCCAATGAGGATGTGACTTTCCCCGTTGCGAATAGTAGCATGACTCAATCACATTCCTCCCCAGTGAATGACGTAGAAGTGAGTATCAAGAAAATTCACAGCAGGAGTTCAAATGACAGCGCCTCGCTCAGTGACTCCTCCCATTCGGAAGCCAATCCGCCTGACAACCGTTGTTTCTAACGTACACTCCACGAGTCGTCGACGGCGTCCAACGTCCAGTGGATCCCAAGTGTAGTTGTGTTACTACTATCGAGTCGATTTGGAGCTGATCAAGATCCATGACCCTATCCCAATGCACCGTATATCTGGGTTCGTAGTCCTCACGGGATGAGTATATGCACTTGGGGACCTGAATCAAATGTAACTGGTGACCATGAGAGTATTTTGCGTGAGTGACACCGACGGTCAACATGGGAAGTTCAAAGGGCACACACCGTTGGTTTCAGTGAGGGTGTTTCAAGCCAAGGGTGGGTAGTCTTTGGCAAGCATGAGAGCTCCTAGGCTATCATCACACCCAAAGCCCAGGCTACTAGGCACTTGTTTTGCAATTAGACAGTTTATCTTATTTGTCGACTCCCGAGCCTAGCTGCATAGCCTGAAAGGTCGTTCTTCTGAAGGGGTTTTCCCAACCTGGCACTTCGTCGTCGATAGCCTTCGTGATTCTCGTGAGGGCGACAGTTCTATCGATAACGACTCACTTCCATGATAAACGGCCATGCTGTCTCTCGTTTACATGGCAATACTGTCACTTAGTGAGAAGACCACAGGCCCAAATGAGGCACGCCAGTCCGAATTCAGCCAACTTGCTCCAGCAGGGTTTGGCATGCTGCATCATACACCTGTCGAAAGTTAGTCGCACCTTGGCCCAGCAGCCCGCCGCCAACCTGTGCAACAACTACTCCACTTGGTTAGGTGAAAATTCGGGCTGCCTTCGATTGCATTGGCAACGTGGATGGTGCACGTCCTGATAAGTTTGTGGCGATTAGTATGGACTAACCCCCTGCGGTCATCTACGACACTAACTTACCAATAGCCTGTCTCCCTTCGACCATCTAAGGTTGCGACCAAATCACTCACGCCATGCGCCAGCTTCCACGCTTTGTGATCACCATCCCTGACGACGGATATCGATCGCAGGCCGTTCGTCCTATAGGCGGGACTGGTTTCAGTGGTGGGACTCCGGGTAGATTCATTGTCGGACCTACCATTCCTTAAGAGGTCCGTGGAGTACACACCATTCGCGTTCCATCGGCTCCGCAGGTGCAATCCTTCTTCTTCGTTGCTTGGTTTAACTTCATATAGTCATATGCATTCATTCCCGACAGATGGAAAGTGCCAGTGATGGACGTGCTGCTGGTCGTTAGGCCATTCTAGGGAACCACAAACATGGCCTTGAAGAAGTAAGTGTATGTCGCCCAGGCCGCCCATCCGTCAATTTGACAATAGTGTAGACAGAAGCGTCAATCAGATTCGTCCTTATCTTTGTCGCTTACGCTAATCCTCGTTTGGTCCTTCTCAAGGTTTCAAGTGCATGATTAACGCAAAATGAAAGCACGACGTATCTCCCCCTCTCACACTGTCCATCAAGATCTTCATTCTGCTGCTATTCTCTGAAGAACGTCCTCCGATTGCGTCACAACGTCCAGTCCGATCTTAGCCTAGCAAGCACCGCCTTTTCGTGGTCGATGTCGAGCCATTTTGTCCACTTGCCATATAACCTATTTCGAAAGTCATGGCCCGTGCAGGGTATTGGCGTCCTGGAAAAGCGAGGCTGTGTACATTGACCCCTTCCTTTTGCACCACTTCCTTCAATTCTCAAAGAGGTGTGAAGGGCCTCACCAGTGCGAAAACATCTGTGTAATCTCAAGGTAGGTATGTAAGTGGCGTCTTATCGAGTTTAACTCACCTGAGGCTTGGTTCGTTGCGATGACATTATCACCCCTTTGGTGAACTAGCACTGACAAGAATTGACATAGAACGTTCCCGTGCACAGGTGAGTACTTGAGTACCGTATGGCAGGTCCTTCGCTGGCCCTCGATAGCACTTGTTGGGCGAGTCTTTCAACATATTTCTCCTGAGATCCTTCCAAAGCCATTATTTTGAATGGATCACCTCAGCGACTTGGAGGGTGTATGCGTCGCTATCACCGTGAACGCTTTCTGTAATATGGAGCTGGTATGTGACCATTCTTCAGTTGTTCCTCTTGCGCCGGTCCGCCACTGGAAGAACTATAATTCCTCCTTTGAAGGGTTAGAATTGTACGAGAATGCGGAAAGAAGCATAGTGATGTTTTACGAATATACCCAACTTGAATACAACAATCTTCGGTGCTACTCTTTGGACGTTAGAATGGTTGGGCTGTGGTGGCGGTTCGCAGTTAGCTAGACTGGAATCGACGGCACCCGATCGTAGACTTCGAATTCGAGTACGAGGTCGGGATTCTTTCAAAAAAAAAACTAACTAAACACAGACAATAGTCAGTAGTTATATAGTGGGTCCAAAGAATTACAAGTTAGCTGCGGCCACCAGTAACCGCAAGAATTTATACGAGACAATCTGAGAAACAGTTCTTTTGAACTTGATGGAGGCCAATTAGTACATGGGTGAATATTTCCAAACAAGGAAGCGTGTTGACAGCGGCAATTGTTTCGAAATACCATTCAAATCGATCCCACTACCGTCACAATCTTGCATCTAGGCATGTCCGATTGCTACTGTGTTTGTGACAGCGTATTGATAACATAGCCTGTGCAGATGCAAGTTGAAACCGATTTTTACCAGATCTCGGGCTTCCGAGCACATTCTAATGGGTGGTGTGCCTTTCCCCCTGCCTTACACTTCTAGAAGTCTGAGGCATTGATTTTAAGGTTCAAACTATATGATGACGCGCCTATGGTCAATGCAATTGCATCTAATGTCTCCGTGAAGTTCAGACCTGGCGGTCAAAATGCACCACTTGAACTTGTCTTAGGTAGTCCACGTGCCACCTCCACTGAGTGGCACCCCATGCTAAACTCGTCCAAGGCATACTACCTTCAGGGGCTTCATACGTTCTTATGACAAAGGAGCAAATGCTTTCGTTCACCCATATGCATCGCTTAAAGATACCAAGGGACGCGTGGAATGCGTCCCAATTCCTGTCGCTGTCCCCGATATACTTTGCTTCACAAAAGGAACTGTCAGCAAAGCTTACGACTTACAAACAAAGACCAAGAAATAAGAATCGACGAGAGGATGAGAGTCCCCAGGACAACAGTTCAGCCAATCGTGGCTACATCATGACTGGCACAAAAACAGTACACTACCGCCCCTACTTTGAACAGCAACGGTAAGGATCGAGATGGCCTTATACTTGACGATCTGACACTTCTTATCTTAGGACGCTTTATCACCTCATGTCCAGACGCATTGCCCCTGAGAAGTTTGCTCTCTCATCGCCGTCTTGGTTGGGTGCCGTTCGAGTCATTTCCATCGTTTTCGTGGAATGGGCTATTGATAAGCGCCCCAGAGCTCAACGTCTAGATGATCCGACACTGGTCGAAGTGGGCTACACAGATGCGCTCTTCCCGAATTTCTTCGATACACACACTGGAGCTACGCTGCACCTGAAGCTAAAAAAGAAAGTGAT
>Ga0307518_10000353_pt1 | contig 34802 bp, 20 predicted proteins | sample 25_EM_MG_FD_203889 | JGI IMG/M metagenome (GOLD analysis project Ga0307518, IMG submission 203889) | Populus trichocarpa ectomycorrhiza microbial communities from riparian zone in the Pacific Northwest, United States - 25_EM | ecosystem: Host-associated > Plants > Roots > Unclassified | place... | reverse complement strand
TTTATATGATCGTTAACTTCAGGATTCGTAAAATTAATCGAAATGCGTGCGGATACCCACATTAATCTAAAAAAAAAACATTAAAACAAAAGAACCTAAGGTATAGTTCAATTCATCATATCCTGGATTTGTTTTCTAGAAATCATCAATTCAAGTGCCACAAATCTCAGGGTTATTGGAAGCTTACATGATCATTAACTTCATGACCTTAAAGGATTAATCGAGGTGCATTTAAGTTGGACCGGATAGCCACGGTTAACAAAAAAAAAAAAAACTAAAACAAAAGGGTGTTTTTGAACATGAAATCACTGTATGGCTACTTTTGTAAATTTATCATTTATTTTATTTTATTTTTATGTGGCATTCTCGTTACTTTCTTATTTGCTTTTCTTTTTGTTATTGAAGTTTTGATTTTCCAATTTAATCATTTTCTGTCATATTTTAACCTTTTTTTTCTTTTTTAGAAATTTCTTTCATCTTACATTTCCTAGCGTGTTCATAGTTTTGGACACTGTTCCATTGTTTATTGAATATCAATTTTTCAAAATTAAACTATAATTATTGTTAAAAATAACAATTAAATGAATAAGAATCAAAGTTTGTATTAAAAAAATAGAACTCCCTATGATATTTTTAACAGATCATGTGTAGAAATCGAGGCGAAGAAAGAGGAGAAAAAAATAGGTTGTTGGAGCCACTCCTTCCACCACACACCACTGTGGATGGAGACCTCGTCGAAATGATGATAACGACTTCAAGAATGGTTGTCCATGGAAGCTCTCTTTGATATTTTTAATAGATCGGGCATGGAAATCGAGGTGGAGAAAAAGAAGAAAGATGGAAAAAGAAAGAAGAGAAAAAAAAAAGCTGATGAAGTGACTCCTTCTACCACACGTTGTTGTAATGGAAGACCTCACCGAAATGATTCCAACAAAACTAACGATGAAAATCATTGGAGCTTAGAGGACGCTGTATGCTTCGCCACAATGCAATGGCCTTCCTCACATGCTAGCACATGTATTACATGTGATAAACACTTTTTCTCTTTTATTTATTTTAGTCCCTGATTCTCTAATATCTCTTTAATTTAGACTCTAATTCTCTAATAGCTCTTATACTTTTTTTTCCCTCTTGGTTCAATTTTATCCATGATTATTTGATAACTCTTTGATTTGATCCTGAATTTATCTCGACTTAGCCCAATAAAGGTCTAGTTGGGGAGAGACTACGATATGAGAAAAGAAAGAAACAAAATGGCTCAAAAGGCCTTCATTGCAGCTTAGTCGAACACAATAGGAAAACAAAAATATAGTACTTTTACCTTGAAAAAACATTGTTATGCTCATGTTTAACTATTTGATTTATACATCTCAAAATACTATCATTGGTAATTAATTTTAGCGAAAAAAAATATGACCAGACACTTTGAAGCCCTAGACAGGTAAGGAGTTGGTTTGAAGGTTTCAAGTTTAGCCTCCTTAGATGATTTTAATGACAATGTCAAAGAATTCCTCGTGACTTTGAATATTTTTTGCTATAAAAAAACTGGTCTAACTTGCAATGAGCACAATAAGCAATCTAATTCTCTCTAGATTGAGTCCCCAACCATTTTATTGGTTTCACTTCAGTGTTCTAGGTCCCACGCCCAACAATATTAACTTTAAAAACCAACCCATAATTATACAGTATACTGAAACATCTAGGGTTTAATATGGTGATTTATTTTTTTTATATAAAGTGAGGCATCTTCCTTCAATTTGTTTTTGTTTTTTTTTTTAAAAAAAAATTCATCCTCGAGCTTTTTTTTTTACCTTTTGATTTAATCCTTTTGTGGTCTAATTCCATAAGATAAAGTTTTAAGTTGTAGTAGAAAGATAAAATTAAAGTGAGGGAACCACAAAGGAAAACACGAAGAAAATACTTAGCCAATTTGTTTGGTATGCTTTTCTTGTTCATCGTGTTCATTATTTAGAAAATGCATGACCAATTTCAAAGTTTTTAAAATTTTCATTTGGGTCTAAAAGTTCTTCTTGTTTATTTTTCAGTCTCCAGATTTAAGAGAGAAAAGAGAAAGTTACCGAAAAATAATAGAAGAGAGAGAAATTTGTTTTTTGGCCAAAATTCACCCACCAAAAAGGACGAACTTTGTATAAATAGGTTTCATTTGACTAGAAGAGTTCAATAAAAGTGTTTTTTCATTATAAACATGGCAAGAAAAGTGAATCGATGTTGGTTTGATTTTTTTGATTTGGCTATTTGTTTTTTAGTAACTTTAAGGTGTTTGAGGGTTGGCAAATAGTTTATGAAAGTTTTTATGGTGTTTATAAATGAAAATGAGTAGGAAAATGGATTTTTAGGCCAAACCCCCACCTTTGATTTTTTAGCTAACATAGTGGCGGTCAGATTCTATGCAGCAGCTGGTAGGTGATAGGTCACCTGCCACTGCAAGTGTTCTGTTGCCTATCTTAAAAAAAAGAAAAAAAAAGAAAAAAGAAATGGATGATGCATCGTCCACTCTTGAGAAAAAAAGACAAATCAGGTGTTGGTATGGGCTTTAGACCCAATTGTATCTAGGCTTTTTAATTCAAGTTGGACTTGCATTCTTGGCCTGTTTTTGATTTTTACTTTAATTTTAATTTATTTATTTTAAAAAATTATTTCATTTAAAATATATAATTATATTAATTTACTAAAATTTTAAATTAATTAAGATTATTTTCTAGATATTTAGGTTTTCATGTGATAGTTAACTAGGTTCATAAGTGCAAACATATAATCTGAGTCCCTAAAATCATCATGTGAGCTTGTGATTGAACTTCAATATACTAAAAAAACTAAAAAGAAAAACACAGTAACAAATGCTTTCTTTTTTATTTACATCAAAATATCATAAAATACAATAAAATTATATAGAAGCCAATGATGCTTTGGTGTTTGTATGTATATTTGAATTCTAACTTCTCTCGTGTAGTAAAAAAGACTATAATATTTAAGTTTGTAAAATTATAAAATGAATGTAGCCTTAAAGAATTTATGTTGTATGTTGCAGAGATAGTAAATAAAGATGTTAAAAATAGGAGTTGTGGAATAGGAGAATCTTTTTGTGTGTTTGTATGTGTGTCAATAAGATCTTTTTTTTACCTAGTGATTCACGAGTGTTTATATACCCAATAATCACGTTAATTTACATGAAGTAGATGAAAACAATTAGAATAGATTATGTAGTCTATTTTATGTATAATTATGTAAGATAATAGCTCATTACAATAAAAAGTTACACTATTAAGTGTAAAATGATATGGATAGATGAGTTAGACTCCAAACAAGAGAATGCCTTACTATCATTCTATAGATCCCATGATGATAAGGAGGTCACACTAACATTAAATTCTAAGTATCATTTATACAGAGGGTTGGTGGATGCAAATAAACTTATTATTTAAATTCAAGAATGTCATCCAATGATATGGTCCAAGAAAGGGTTGAACAAAGAAATTTGAATTCTAGTATAATTGTGCCTACTATCTAGTTTTATGACAGCAATCATAATTCTGAATACAAAAGTTGGATTAAGCTGAAAATTTACTCAGAGTGTCCTGGAATGTTGTTCTATGTTGGGATAATATGTTAGGTCAATCGGAGTTCGAGAAGACCTTGCAATATAGGTCAGAACAAGTTGTACGAGTTTTATTCTTTACTTCTTTTTGACTTGGGACTTCCTATTTGGTAATGATCTTTGTCCTACAAGGATGTGGAAGCTTGTTTGAGAATTTCCTAGTTCTACAAGGATTTTTAATGGGCTGTAACATAATTTCTAAATTTGGCAAATATTCATTAATGTTCCAATTTTTTTTCCTTACAAGGATTCCTTATTCATCCTAACTACACGAGGAAAAAAAAGCTAGTGATCTTTAATGATAGATTAGTTGGCTTATTTTAGAGAGTTTCATAATCCTATAAGGAGTGTTAAAAGAAAGTAACAAGGGTTTTTTTAGAGAATGAAAATGGGTGACTTTGAGAGTGATTATATATATATATATATATATATATATATATATATATATATATATATATATATTTGAAGCTATCTATATGTACTTGATGATGCAGGTGGTGGAACCAATGGTTTTTTCACCTGTTAGGGAAGAGGAAAGACCCTCAGCTACTCTTGTGTAGCTAGAAAAGCCTCGATGAAAATCCTCACCTATAAGGTAAGTTGTTGGAGATCCGAAAAAGCTGATAAAGTGCCTGTAGAGAGATCTATAACCCTCTCACATCTTATTATTTTTTGGTTCTCAGTCATGAAAAGAACTAGAAGGTAAGTAAACAGAGAAAGGGATGATATGATTTTTGTTTAATTTTTCAAAAAACACCATCACTAATGAAGTTTAAAGTGAACTTCAAGAGATTTTGAACCTTTTCACAACTAATTATTGGGTTTCGAAGGGTTAAAGAAGAAGAGTTAGGTTAGTTATCCATGGACTCTTATAAAATAAGTCTTATGTATAGTATATGAGACCCTTCGATACTTTAGTCAATAAGAATATAAAAGGAATATAACCTTAAAGGTTATATATTGTATGTTACAAATATAATAAATAAAGATGATGATGCAATAGGTGTGGAAGAGGAGAATGTTTTTGCATATTTGTATGTGTGTTAATGAAATCTCTCTTTACTTAGTGATTCATACATGTGATAAATTACACTCAAGAATCACATCAACTTATATGGAGTAAAAGAAAAAGGTGAGAATATAATGTATAGTCTATTTTGGGGACAATGATGTGAGATAATAACTTTTAATTATTAGTTACATTATTAAGTATGACTTGTCATAGGTAGGTGGGTCAAGCTCTTGATATAAGTATGCTTTAATATTATTTTGTGGGCCTCATAAAGATAAGATTATCATGTTAACATTAAATACTAAGTATCAGCCATACAATAAATTGGTGAGCACTAGTAAACTCAAAAGTTAGGTTCGAACATGGACATCCCAAACCCAACCATGTGGCACTGTAATGGGGTTGAGTTTGAGAATAGGCATCCTGTATAGATTGATACATGTCACGAGTAGGAATAATAATTTTATAAAAAGTCACCATTGAAAATAACAACTTCTAAAGAAATTTTTAAAATGAGATAGCATAAATTTTAAGGAAAATAAAAAAGAAAAAAAATAAAGAAAAAAAAAATAGCTCTTAGATGTACATTGAAGTTTCGATTATGACCACTAGTATTATCAGAAAGATCCCGACAAAACAAATTAAACAACTCCAAAAAAAATCACCAACAAGAAATGGAATAAGCCACACTATCTATCCAAATGCAAGTAAGAGTATCCAAACCCAAGCTCCTTATTTTGTAGCTAAATTTTTGCTAAAGTAGCTAAAACATTATTTTAGCCAACTCTCTAGTATGATAGTACTCATGCTCTCTAAAATAAAGAGTGATTAATATTTTATTATTATTCAAATTATATATGAGATAAATATTCAAGTGTATGTTATTTTATGTTGTTGACTACTTTTAAATTATGATAATAAATTTTCTAATTATTTAATAACACTTTTAAAAATTAATTTTTTTATTATAGTAGAAATTAAAAATAATAAAATAAAATGCATACACTCAAAGAAATAATGAAAATTTAAACTATGCATACTCATTAAAATCACTATCACATCGTTTAGCTAATATTTTTATTTGATGCATCTCATAATATTCAACCAAAAGCAATGTATGATTGTCATATCTATCAATATTATTCTCTTTTTTTTTTTTTATGTTGTTGTTTCAATAAAAATTCTTCTTGTATAATAAAAATCCTGTCTTGTTCTATTCTTTTCTTTTCATGTTTTTCCTTTGCTTTCTCTTCTGGTAAACCAAAAGATTTTTTAAAAAATTATATATTCTTATGTTACATTTTTATTTTATATTCTTTTAAATCCTTTAAGGTTGACCCCACATGAGAACTTATGTTGCATATTGTCTTTTTTTATCTTGCTTCTTCATCACCTCTTTACCTATGTCACCAAGTACAATATCATCCTTTTCTAAGTTGATTGAATTTTGAGCAAGAGGAGAAGAAGTTGTGGGAGTTGCATTTCTAATATTTTTTTGACTTTTTTGAATTCTCAATCATCCATTATTTAGGTTGGTTTTTTAATCTTTCATAGCAATGATGAAATAAGAATGGTTGATTTTGGATTTTTTTTATATGCAATTTTTGTTTCATTGACCTAATATTAAAACATATTGGAATACATTATTAAAAAAATTGACAAATCAAATGAATTTAAAAATATGAGTTTTATATAAATAATACTTTATCTTAAACAGTTGTATTGCAACGGCTTCCTATATATGGAACGGCTTGAAATGCATTAAATTGGACGTAGTTCGTTAAGTGAAAAATGTGCATGCGGGCTATGAACTCCACCAGTCAAAGGCCAATTTGTATTGAAGAAACATAAATCCAAAATGAAATGTGTACAACTACATCTACCTTTTCATTTAATTTCCAGTATTTTTCACCTGAAAACCCTAGAAGAAACAACTTATATCCTTTGATGTGCATACCTTTATATGAAATGCAAAGCTGTTGAGTGCTAATATTGGAGATCCATCAACATCACATGCAAAACCAACCATTGACCCTAATGGATAACCCTCATGCTTCTGTCATATCAAAGAAATTTCAGCAAGTCCATAAATATAAGAGAAAGAAGTCCAAGCCATGGATTGATTGATGCTCAAATGTAAACCAACTGCAGTGTTTTGTCAGCCACTGATTTCAAATTAAACTCACTACCTAATCAACTCATTGTTTGATAATATTTTACCATATGGTTCATAGCAGCAACCCTAAAACTTTATGCAAGTAGTAGCTTAACCTTTATTCTGTGATTTACAAATAGTGTTACAGGGGAACCAGCCATAACGACTAGTTAAAGGTTGGAAAAAAGGAAGTCTCCGATAAGCAAACTAAAGGGAAACTATTTTATTTATTTTTTCTCTTAAATCCACAAGGAAAAAAAGTTTGATAAGCATTATCCACGCTTCAACGGGTGCTCAGCACATCTTATCCTCGAGAAATACCAACAGTTACTTTATATAATTGAAAAACCCAGTTTCTAAACTTACAAGAAACGATCACAATGAAATTCTACATTACTAGCTAGCTAGCCCAGGTCCCTACAAATCTTCTTAACATGCTTGCCAAAATAGAAAAATCAAAGAGAAACTCACTGCCAATCATATGTGGCATGCATCTTCATTGAGCAAAGCAAACTGGATCTCACAATGAAATAAGATGTATAAAAGAGAAAACAATAATCACAAGCGAGTGTGTTTGCAAGATAGCAATAAAAACAAACAAGCACTGACTACACTCACCTGGTTGTTGAATCTTCAAGAATTATGCCTAGAAACCTTGTTTCTCTCTCACCGAGCTCACACTATAGCCAACCTTTCTTATCCATAACAGTCTCTTTTTGTGAAGCCTAAACCCCTTACTAGGTTTTGTTGGCATTGATTTGATCATGGCAAAAGCCTTTTCTAGAAGCCCAGCTTGACCCAAGAGTCAACCATGGCTCTGTAATCCTCAATTTATAGCTGAACTGAATATCGACTTCTCATTAAATCAAAGCATTTGTGACCTTTAACCAAAACACAATGGCTACATGCTGTTAAAATTCCATGAAAAGTTGTAGAATCATGCAAAATAAATTTGCACCTCCCTATTTGTAAAGACTTTGATTCCATCTAAAGCAAGCCCATGAACTGTTAAATCAATATTTATCGAGCAATCGCGACTGCGTTTGTCATCGTTACGCTAAACTCTGCTAGCACCATAGATCCAGATGAACTCGTGTACAGAATCGTCATCGTTTAATTGTTGATTGCTAGGAGAATTAAAGCCAAGAACAAAAGACAAAACCCAGATGCCATTACAATTTTTTTCCCGCAATCTTCTGAAAGCCAATTGAATGCTAAGCACTGTTCATTTTTCTAGTATAGCTAGCCAAGTAGAGAGCTATTATAGCTAAGGATTGAGTGTGGCTAGCGAAGACGTGGATGCTATGAGCAATTATAATGAGGAGATAGTGGAGAGAAAAAGGAAAAGAAAGATAAAAAAAGAGTTCTTATAAGACAAAAAAAAACAAAAAAGCTTCTTTGGTATTTTTAAAATTATCCAATAAGATAATCTTAAAGGGTGTAACTCAATTGATTAACCTCTAGATATATTTTTTAGAGATCATCAGTTCAAGTTTCACAAATCTCAGGGTTACTGGAGGCTTATATAGTGGTTAACTTCAAGGCCGGTAAGATTAGTTAAGATACGCGTAAGCTGATCCGAACATCTATATTAATGAAAAATATAATAAAATCCTATAAAATAAATTAAGTGATACTTAAAAAAAAAGTCACCGACAAAAAATACATGATGATAACTTAGAAATTATGACTTATTGGATCATTATTGGTGATATTTATTAAATTCATCTTATTAAAATATTTTTGTAATACCAATATTAATCATAATAAGAGATTTAGCATGCTCAAGGATATTTATTTATTTATTTATTTTTCTTGAAATTTATAACAGCTCATTTAAATAATTTCTTTAGAAGTCACTATTTCCAATATAAAGTTAATATTATCAACCATAACATTTCCTAAATTGTGTTCTTCCACCGACTAGTGTTATTTTATTTTCTTGTAATGATGTTAACGAGCAAAAATACCGCTGGGATTTCCGTTCCAGTGCGGGGGTCTACTCAACTGTTTTGAGTAATGGAGGAGTGATTGCGAGGGAAATGGAGAAGAAAAGGAGGGTACAAGGATGTTGACAAGACGGTGGAAAGGAGTGGCTCCGTCTGATCTTCATTTCCACTTCCATGCTTTTTGGCAGCTTTTTTATCTTTTCACTGTAATTTTATTTTTTACTTTTTTAATAGTTATTGTTTTTTAAAATAATATATTTTTTTATTTTTTAAAAAATTATTTTTAACATCCATACATTAAAATAATTTAAAAATAAAAAATAAATAAAATTTAAAAATATTCTTAAAACACAAAAAAAAGAGACCTGTTTTAACCCTTATTATCATCATCGCATATTTGTCTTCCCTCGAACATCACCTAACTAAAGAGATGTTTGGGAACGCGGCTGCGGCTGCGTTCCCAAAAAATTTGAATTTTTTTTTTTGTTAAAATTTAATATGGTTTGTACGTTTTGGATCATTTTGATGTGCTTATGTCAAAAATGATTTTTAAAAAATAAAAAAAACATCATTGACATGTATTTTGGCTTGAAAAGTTATTTGAAAAGCACCCGCAACCACACTGCCAAACACGCTCTAAGACACCAGCGACTTCCAATTTTCCTATTCCCCACTCTCAGTCCCATGGCCCACCCTAGTAGTGTGTTGGATCCTCATGTCTTTTAATTCGCACGAGATGAAATCTACACGCGTTACCGTAAATTTATAAAATAAATATATTTTATAGTGTTATAATTATAAACCAGCGCTAAATAAATAATAAAAACTAAAAATATAATAGAGTAAATATTTCATGACAGAAAAAAAAGTTGTATTGGTGATCAAAAACTTAGAGACTGAACAAAATGATTTGTAGCAATCTACAGTATTTTGTGAGGAAAGATACAATGCTTTCGCTACATAATTTAGCTTTTCTGTTAATAAAAGGAAAAAAAAATTACAAAACTAAATTCTCTACCAACTTAATATTAAAAAAAAACCAATAAAGATAATTTTGGAAGGAAAAAAGCCCATGAGAAAAAATATTGTAGCAATTGACAATGTTTTATGAGGAAAATTATAGTGTTTTCCTCAATAAAATAAAATAAAAAACCATTTAGAGAAATATTGTAGCAATCCACGGTGTTTTGTGAGAAAAACTACAACGCTTTCCTTATATTATTTAGCTTTATTGTAATTATAATTCTTAACCAACTCAATATTAAAAAAAAAATCGACAAAGATAATTTTGAAAAAAATCATAAAAAAATCATATGGGAAAATAATGCAACAATTCACAGTGTTTTAAAAAAAAAATTACAAAGCTAAATTCTTAATTAGCTCAATATTAAAAAACAATCGACAGAGACAATTTTAGAAAAAAAAACACCCAAAAAAAGGAAAAAATCATGTTGGAAACACTATATCAATTCATAGTGTTTTGTGATGAAAGCTACAGTACTTCCCCACATGATTTAGCCTTATTTGTAATGACTTGTAATTGTAATTATCAAACAACTCAATATTAAAAAAATAAAATTGACAAAGATAATTTGAAAAAAATTATAAGAAAAAAAAACCATGTGGAGAGACATTGTAGCAATCCACAATGTTTTGTGAGGAAAACTATAATGCTTTCCCCCACATGATTAAGCTTTATTACAAAGTTAAATTCTAACCAACTTAATATGAAAAAAAAAAAATCAACGAAAATAATTTTGGAAAAAAATATTACAAAAAAAGAAAACACAAAAGAAATTGAAAAAAAACCATACGAGGAAAAACTTGTATTTACTTGTAATTGCAATTTTTAACCAGCTTAATATTTAAAAAATAAAATTGACAAAGATAATTTTAGGGAAAAATATAACAAAACAGAAAAAACTATGTGGGAAAAAACATTATAGCAATCCACAGTAATTTGCGAAGAAAGTTACAATGTTTTCCTCACATATTGTAACTATAATTTTTAACCAACTCAATATTAAAAAATAAAATTAAAAAACAAAAAGAAAAAAGCAAAAAAAAAACCCATAAAGGCATAAAAAACAAAAAAAAATGAAATTATTTTTTTAAAAAAAAACAGCTCAGTGTTTCACTGTATACCGTAAACAATGATGCTTTTTAGTGTATATTATAATAATAATAATAATAATAATAATGGGGACGACTTTTAGAGAATTGTTAATAATGCTTCCAAAACAAAATACATAACCAAAATTAGCCTTTTGCCTTAACCAAGATCCATCAATTAAGCGCCCGCCCGCGCGTCAACAATTAGAAAATAAATGTTACCTATTTTCTCTGAATTTTGTCAATTATTCTACAATCCTCTATTCTATTACTACATGATTATTAAATGAAAGTAGTATCTTATTTGTTTATTGTCTGAATTTCAATTGTAGTCAAAGCCTGTGAACTAGAAAGCGGGTGAAGAGCATAGCCTGGTACGCGTGTTTTACTCTCAAATAGTTTGCCTTCCCAAAGCATGCAAGGTAAGAGCAAAAAGGGGAGAAAAGAAAAGCTGAAAGTCGTCACACTTGCAAGGAAGAAGGAAAAAAACAAAGAATTTAGTTGTCAACTGTCATACACAAGATCAATCAAATAGAGGTGAAGAAATTACCCAAAATATGATATTTCAAAAAAAAAAAAATTAATTAATTGATAGTAGAAGCTTAACGCGCCACAAACCTAATAGTCCATGGGTGAAAAAAAGGCCAATTGAATTGTTTAACAGCCCAGCAAACAATAGGTTTCTATGAGCCCAATGATTTGGTTGGCATTTTCAGCTCACATCCATGACCCACATGATATTATTCTCATGGGCTTTCACATAGACTTGGTCCTTGGGCTATAGTGTCTCGTTGACCATTTTCAATCCCTCGCCTTAATATTCATCTGTTAAGCTGATGCTAACACCCACGCAGGCGTGATCCGACTAGTAAGATATTAAATCTCACAATACATGCTATTTTCCAAACACACTCAATATTTTTTCTTTAGTTTTAGTTTGTTTTTATTTTAATGTTTAGCCAAACAAGCCTAACAAAAAATAAAACAATTGAAAAAATTCAAGTACTATTTTAAAAATATTTGTGGGTCCCTCTCACTTTTTTCCAGCTATTTTGTTTAATATTGAGTCGTAAACTTACACTCTAAGATACAAATTTGATATTAAAAATATCTGAATTTTGTCTGAAATTTCAAAAAATCCAAAAAAAAAATCCCTCATTTTAAAAACATAAAAAAATATTTTGTTTTCGTGCATACGATCAAATACTAAAGGTTTTTCATGTATATTTTCTAAAAAGGACAAAATCGTATTTTTAGCATGTTTTAAAAATACAAAATGAATATCAAATAGAAAATGCTCTAGATTAACAAAATATATTTTTTATATTTCTAACCAGTTTATAATTATCCATTAGGATTTGATCAAAATACCAAAAATCCCACAACAATTAGTTTTTTATTCGGAGTGTTAGGATTTAGATGTAGACTTTAATATTTGGGGGGTATAAAATTACATTGTAAAGTATATTTTCATGTATTAAAGATATAAAAATAAAAAATAAATGTGATGCTAAAATTAGATTCTTAGAACGATTATGATTTAATATGATAAAGTATAGACTTCCTCATGAAGAGAGATTTTCCTTGAACTTTAGATGAGACTAACAAATAGAAAATGCTCTAGATTAACAATCAATCAACAATGCAGCTTATTATAGGTAGAGTGCACAAGGGGTGATGCGTCTTCTCCTTGCACATCTAGTCCCCTTGTCCAGACTCTCATGGACTAATAAGTTTCTTAGTGACCATAATATTAGGTAGCAACTCCTAAACCCTATAATCATAACTTTATGATTAAACCCAAAACCCCTTCAATTCCAGAAGGTAGCTCCGCTATTCCACATCGTGCATATCATGAAAAAACCCTAGCTTGATTTTTCAACTACCATTCTAGTGATTGAAAAATGGAAAAGCAGTCAAAATGTATTATTCATATATTTTTTTATTACTTTCGAGGCATAATAATGAATTTTTTTTTAATAAATTTTCTTTTATGATTATGATAAATTTTTTGCTTGATATTCTGATAAACAAATCGCAAAAAAAGAAATCACTTTAATAGGATATAGATGTTGTAATGAATGAGATGCTTTTTTTCTCATTATTTAATACTTATACTAATTGTCTTTGGTTTTTATTAAATGAAGTATATTTGATATAAAAAAACTATATATTTTAGCTTATAAAATTACAATAATAAGAAAAAAGGATTGTACTAGCAAATTCTTTTATTTTGATAGAATTTAAATTATTACTTAAAAAAAATTATTTACAAATGATTTAATAGAAAAATATGAATAACTTCCCGCAACACCAGAATAGTATCTGAATCAGTCAATCAACTTTTCAATTTTGTCATTGATTTACATCAACATCTCTTTTTAAAATTTATTTGCATACGTATATATTTTTTTATTTATTTGATTAATCACAGGCACAAAGTTTTTGGTTCAAAATAAAATATTTTTTTAAGATAAAAATTGAGTTGATAATGCTTGCATTTTCTAAAACAACTTCTGATCAGACCCTGTGGGTAAGTTGGCTAGTGATTATCTAAAACTTATATTTTTTTATATTTTTAAATTGTAATTCTAAGTTAATCATATTAATAGTAACAATGGGTGCTTATCTAATAATTACTAATAAAATAAATTAAAACATGGTTAATGATCATATTTGATATTAAATTAAATGTGAGGTCTACTCACGTTTGAGTTAAGAATTTGTTTAAAATATTCTTTAATTTAAATACTTTAACACGAAACATTAACATATCTAAAATTAATTATGGGTGAATTAAAAATTAATCTTAAAAAATCTAGATTAAAAAAAAAATTCAAACCCATAATCCCAATACTACATTGAAAGATTTAAAGATTTTCTTCTCTCTTGAATAGCGGTGCCTTGGTAAGTTAAAATTTAGTTTGTAGAGTACCAAAACTTTTACAAGGGAAGGACCTTAAGTTATATGGACTATGAACTTCAACCACACACACTCAGCTTGACTCGTTGTAAAATAATTTTACTGCCTAAAAAAAGTAGTTTTGCCAACTAAGGAAATAACCTGCCTAAATAGTTACCTTCCACTATTTGAACTTATTTTTTATATAAACATGTTAGGTGACGTCATGTTTTTATTTGTATTTTATGGCTAATAATTAAAAAGTTAAAATAGGAAGAATTAATTATATTTAACATAATTATTTTCTGCATCATTTTTTGTCCCAAAAATCTTGTATAAATAGAGGTTGGAGGGGGCTGTTTTGATAGAGCATCTTCATAAACTTTAGGTTTTCGTGTCATGGATAGAATTTAAAATATTGGCCTGATCGGCAGTGCAACCTTCCAAGATAATGTTATTGGAATTTTAGGATACTTTTCATAGAAATCATTGACACCAAATGACAAGCAATTTAGTCTTAAAAATAAAGGATAGTAACATATCCAATTCCTTTTTGTTCATCCAAATTTCATCAACAAGTATGTATACTATGCATTATGTTCTAAGATTCAATGCTTAATTTATTCCTGAAAATTATTGTATGTATGCTTTGTCCTTAAATCTTTAATTATTATTCCTTGCTTTTATTATATTCTTGTTAAAGTTTTGCATATATTCGCTTTTAATTGTAAGCATATTTATATAATTAAGCAAAGTTATTATCCTGTTGGTTAACTAATAAGTTAATATTTATGTTAAGATATTGATCACATTAAATTGTCCTAAAGTCTTGCGAATATATCCAACAATAGATTTATATAAGAATATAGATTTATTTGATCTTCATATTGATGTTTTACTAATTTATATATCTAATTTGGTTTAAATAATTGTTTATAATGTCTTTTTTTTTTAATGTTGGTAAGTTATATTTTATGAAATTATAAAAGAAAATAAATAAATTTGATCTTCAAGTTAGGTTTGATAGGGGTTTGAATTTTTAGATTGTATGTTATGTTGAATAAAATTTACTAGATAATTGACTCGTGCTATGTTGCGGTTTGTGTCATGATTTTTTTAATGTAAAAGAACATATTTAGGCCTTGAAAAATTCTTTGATAGTGTCATGGCCTAATGGGTCAATTTTTAAACCTCTTAGAGCTTGTTTGGCAGTGTGATTGCGGGTGCTTTTTAAATAACTTTTCGTGCCAAAATGCATGCCAATGATTTTTTTTCATTTTTTAAAAATCATTTTTGACATCAGCACATCAAAACGATCAAAAACGTACAAACCATATTAAATTTTAGCAAAAAAAAAAATTTCAAATTTTTCGGGAACGCGGGTTGAACCGCGTTCCCAAACGTTCCCTTAATCTAACTCCTTACCTAGCCTAAGCTTCAAATTAAATCGTTTGAAAGTTGTTCTTATGTGAACTATTTGACTTAATGGATCTGTAAACAATCTGTATGACTGGTAAAAAAGTGGGCTGGCTTTAAAAATATCCAAGATAACATCATTTTAAAAAAAAATATTAAGACGGTTACCTATTAGATCGACCTGAGTTTCATGGTTTAACCCACCAAACCCATAACCTAGATCATGAACTCTATTGGGTTTAATAATTTTGTTTTTCCTATACTATTTTATTCTTAATTGTATGATAATAGAAATAGACGCTCATGAAATTGAACACCAATCAAATACTAGAATGTTTGTTTTAAACCGTGATAAACCTATAAAAAACAAATCAAAATAAATTATGAAGTTCAATTCAAAATCAATCAAAATTTAAAGAATGGAATTAACAAAAAAAGTCCGTAAAAAAAAATCAACAAAAACCCAATATAGAAGAGCTAAATTGAAAAACAAATTAATAAAAAATAAAGGAAAAAAAATGCCAAACCCACATGCCTAACCTTAATAAAAAAAAAAAGTCTAGATGCATTTGGGTCTGGAAGCCTAGGCTCACGTCTTTTTTTTTTTTTTCTTAAGAGTGGGCATGTTTTCTACTACTGTTTTTTTTAATTTATTTATTTAAGCAAGCAACAAACCAGAATCCAGTCACCATCGTGGTGACCGGAAAATCAGGAGAGAGTTTTTTCCTCATAATAATCTATTTTCAACTCATTTTTACATGAAAACACCATAAAAACCTTCGTAAACCACCTAACTACCCTAAAACACCACAAAATCATTAAAAAACAAAAAATTACTGAATAAAAAAAAATGAGCCCAATCTACCTTTTCATGTATATTTAGAGAAAGAAATACCACCATCAAACTTTTCTTGTCAAATAAAACTCATTGATACCAAGAATGATAAGTTTCGTTGCTAAAAAATGATAATTCATCAACTTTCTCTCTCCTTCATTATTTTTATACAACTTTCTCTCTTTTTCTCTCAAACCTAAAAACTAAAATTTAAGAAAAAAAAGAAATACAAAGAAAAAGAAAAGGAGGTAAACCAAAGAAAAAGTTTTCTACCAAATTTAAGGTTGGCCATGTGGCTTCTCTTTATTGACGTGGCGTCCACAACATTTAATGGTGGATCTAGCTTCTGAATCTAAAGGGGTTTTGGATGTGTTTGAATAAATCATAAAATATGATTTCAATAGTTCAGGAGTCGCCACTTAATATTATGGTCATTAGAAAACCTAATAGTATGCATTGTTGATTGATTGTTTTTTACTTCTTCTAAGATCATGTTTTTATTTAGTGGTCTGATTAAAGGTTCAAGAAAAGTCCTTATCTTCTCAAGCTAAACCTAACTATTCTAAAGCCTAAAAAATTATGTAAAATACATATCATAAAAATTAAATAAATATATTTATTTTTGTGGTATTTTTGAAAATTTTGCCAAGTCATAATGGATAATCACAAGCTTCTTGTGATACTCATTAATTGATTTTTTTTGTATTTTCCCACGTATGATAAAATGTATTTTTTTTATAAACTATGCATGAAAATTTTAGAATTTAGCGTATGCATACAAATAAAAACATATTTTTGTATTTTTTTTCAAATAACAAATTTTTTTGTATTTTTCTAAAATTTTAAAGAAAAAACAGGTATATTTAATACTGGATTAATATCTTATAGTGTAAGTTTACAAACCCAAATATTAAATAAAATGGTTGGAAAACATGTCAGGGACCCATAAATAATTTTGAAAGGATCCCTGAATTTTTTCAGATTTTTTGAGGTCTATTGGCAAAAGCATAAAAAAAGGACAAAATAAATATTACTGGAAAATTAGTAAGACGTGTTTGCCAAACATGCCCTTAGCTAAAAATCAAAGGCTTTAAAAATTTCTTAAGACCATGTTTGACAAACATGCCTTAAGGAAAAAAAAAATGCATTTTTCCTTTGATAAAAATAAGGCACGCCAAACACAGCTTTATGGAAAATGGGCTCAGCCCAATCACGTGGGCTAGTCTTTCTATCCCAAAAGCCTAAGCCTAATAACAAAGTCCACAAACAGAAACGATAATTTGGAGATCAAATGAGATTTTTTTTTTTTGTTGAATTTGATAAAGAACACAAAGAATACAATAAAGAAACCTAGAAAGCATGGATTCAATTTTAGACCAAACAACGTAAAATTGAAGGCAAAGACAAATGCAAAGACATCATTCAAACAATATTTTGAGGTTCCATTAAGACAACAATCAAACAATCTTCTTAATTATTTGATTTTTGTGAAGAACACAAACAAAGAACCAAAGATTAAATGACATGATTTAAATTTTTTAAACCATTAGGACCCTAGATTAGTGATTAACAATTGTGTGTGCTTGTGTAAAAACCATCAATCGATAAAAAAAAACATGAAAATAAAAAAACCTAAGGATGTTCAACTGAAGAATACCAACTCAGAAACCTAGAAATGCCCAGCAAAGCTTAAACCCAGAAAAACGCATCCAAACCTAGAAAAACAAATAAAACTTATTCACTCATACCTATATGCTTAAACCTTCAAAAGAGACAATAAACATGTAAACATTACGATGTATAAGAATCAAAGTCTATAATCTACTATCAACATATAAACATGCACCTATACTCTTTTTTATCAATTTAAAAGCTAATTTAACATCACAAACAACAACGAAATGACCTATATAAACTTTTAAAACTGAACGTAAACACCATAATGGCCAAACATCTCTCTCTCTCTCTCTCTCTCTCTCTCTCTCTCTCTCTATATATATATATATATATATATATATATATATATCCCATTTTTCATATAATCATCAAACTATAAAATATATTTTATAGTGCATCAAAGACAAGTATTCAATCATAAAAAACATGTCATTAATCATCTATTAAATATCTTATAACATTCGATTAACAACAAAATAATTAATCATATAGGTCATTTCGTTGATATGTTAGGAGACCATTCTTCTCTCTTCTTTTATTCTCCCTCTCCTTAGATGTTTAACAAACTCTTGGAACTTCTATAAAAAGTTGGGAACCTCATAAATGAAACTTGGTTGAAAATTGTTGGTTGGAGATGCACCTTTCATGAATTAATTATGGCAAATGAGAGATCATTATAGCCAAACAAACCATAGAATTTGTAGATGGGGTATTATTCTTCAACTAGGATCAAATCATGCTTGATTTGGTGGCATGTAGCTTTCCCACCATCAATTCAAAGTTGGGTTCAACACTGCAAAACTTATTGAATCAAACAAGGCTACCTTGAGATAAGAAGTTGATGGCTTCCACACGGTAGGTAGGGGCACAACATCAAACAAGGGTGACAAAAGCTTGTGGAGGGGAATCTTTACTGTTAAATGGTGGTGGTTGAAGACCTTGAGGTGATCGAAGATGTCACGTTCATTCACTTAAATGTGCCAACTCGATCAGCCTTCTTGGCCGAATAAAATAACAAAATAAGGACAGATGATGTGTCACTTTATTCTTTTATTATAAACGAGTGTCATGTCATCTGCTTATGTAACATCTCCATATCCGAGATAAAGCAACGATCTCATGTTAACTGATAAATGATATATATATATATATATATATATATTGGTGTTCATATTAAAATTTATCGAAATTTTCACTAAGTTTTCGGTAAAGTCTCCCCTATATCGGGAGGTCCCAAGTTATCGAAAAACGACATGTTTACACTTCTAATATCCCGCATCTCCAAACTCAATTCAACCCAATCACCCTGGGTCTCAATCCCACAAACATCATCATTCATGTTAACAACAATGTTTATGATATACATTGAAGAACAATTATCATTATGGATGGATAAAAGATATAAACATGCATACATGGAACGTGGTTATACAAACTACAAAATTAAATTAATCTATTCAAATTTAAACATCAATTATACAAATTAAGTTATATAAAAGTTGTAATATTACAAAATAAAAGGGTATACAAAAAGTGAACATAAGCTAGGATCTACTCTTGTCGTGCATGCGATGGTCCTGAAACAAAATACATATTATTGAAACATGAATATCACAATAATATAGCAATACAAATATTCAACAATTTAAAAAGGGAAACATGCATTCATATTTTATTCACTTCTCCTTTCTGGTTTTCATTAGAAACTCTTTCTCCTTCAACTACTAAAAACCGTTTCCTCTTCCATTATCAACCTCCATTCAAGATTTCATAAGATCAACCATGATTATTTCAGCTTAATACATTACTGATACCAATTTTACCGGTATCATCATCACCTCGTAGGAGTCGATGCAAGGTGATCCATTTACCCGGGATCCTAACATACACTAAATGTATGCTAGTCAATACATGGTGATCTCCTTACCCGAGATCCTAATATACACTAAATGTATGTTAGTCAAAACATGACGATCCCCTTACCCAGGATATTAACATACACTAAATGTATGGTAGTCCACGTCCCATATCACACTTCTCATATTTCCTTTGTCAACGATAATTTCATCACTTGGCAATTCACACACCATCCTTTCACCTTGAATAGTATTCAAAATATCGACATCATTACGCAAAATTTCCTCATTTCCTATAATATCCAACATTCAGTAATTCACATATCACATTAATAACATATTAAATCATGGAATTTAACTAGAAAGTATAGGCGTGGATCACCTACCTGCAGTAGAAGCTTTAATCTTGCTCCCCTGCTGCTGCTGTTTCACCACACCGGTGGTCCCTCCTGCAATCACAGGCTCATCTCATAAATTTTCCTCATTCAAGGATATGTTTTATAATAATCATATCAACAGCTAATAAGTCTTTCTTTCAATCATTTCTTTCTTTATATTTTACAATTTTCTCATTACACTCATTAATGTTGTCATTCTTTATCCAACCATAGTTATCATTCATTTCTTTATATTTGAACTGTTACTGTTTAAACCTCGAACTGTTACTGTCTAGACCTTGGACTGTTACTGTCTAACCGTTACTGTCTTGACATTGAACCATTACTGTCTTGAACCGTTACTATCTAGGCATTGAACTGTTACTGTCTTGAACCATTATTGTTTAGTATTGAACCATTACTGTCTAGACATTAAATTGTTACTATTTTCAAGTGTGCTCTAATTTTTAACTATTTATGGAGTTCTAGGACCCCATTTCAAGCGAGGTTGGTCGCGTTGGAAAGTTAAGACATGAGGATACAAGTCCCTTAAGGAAGGAGAGCCCAGTTCTGCCTCTAAGATAGTCAAAATTATTCATCAACAAATTAGACCTACTGCCCTATAGGGTTTGTCATGACCCAGTCTCGGTTGATAACCCATAACTGGAGTTCTACAACTCTAAATTGAGTGAGACCAATTTTCCTAATTAGCTAACATCCAAAACTACAATTTATATGAGGAACCTGGTCCTAATTCCCTCATCCTCCTATCCAAAATCTTACCGAAAGTCAGGAGATGAGTCTATCCAGACTCGTCACCCCCTTCCCTTCACACATAACTTTCACAAACTATATTTTATGGGTAAATTATCATGGTTTCACGTCCCCAATCACATACCGCACATGAATTAACTTAATTTTAACAACAAATACTTTTTTTTCCAATTCAAGTTTAAGAACCCTAATCTATAATTCAACATCAAGGCATCAATTCATTATCGAATTTGAAATGAATTATAAGATCATGTTTAGAATACCCTACCCGGTACGAATTGAGGTTTTGATTTTCAACCAGTTGAAGATTTTCAACTCCCTTTTTTCTTTTCTAATGACAGTAGGCCCTCCCTTTTCTCTTCTTGTTCAATATTCTTGTTAATCCCTTACCCACAAGTGTTTATCCCATTTATAAACTCTTAATCTTGAATGGGTTCTTGAAATTTTGGTGTTTCTCTCTTGATTTTGCAAGAATGGATACAAAACTCTCTATTTTTTTTCTTTATGGTTGCTGCAGATTTTTGGTGAGGAGATGAGTATTTATACTCTATAATTCCTCTTATTTGCACTTAGACCCCATTTCCTTTAAGTGTATTATTTTCTTCAATTAAATCCAACCCTCAACATTATCGAGTTTATTTATAATGTCTCGAATTATTTCGCCTGGAAATTTATATTCAAAAATTTTTGAATTCCTGTTTTTATTTAACCATATGCATGAATTTCTTCACTTTTATTTCCCATGTAGTTAGTTTGCAATTTAAGCAATCTTTATTTTTCCCGGAGTTTACAACTTAAACCCTAAAAATTATGATTTTCTAATTGGGATTTTTATAAATTTTATTTTGTTCCTTGTTTTAATTAAGTTTAAACGTCCTTAACTAAGACAAAACTGATTAATTTTATAAAATTGGGCCTCTGCCGAATATCAATTGAGATTCTTCAAGACTGATGCCTTTTTCAAAGTAGTTTTTGTTTTTTAATTTGTTCAATTTGACCCCTATAAACCATCAAAGTTTTAATTTCTTTCAAATTAACCTTTGATTTTGATTGATTTCAGTATCTAAACTTGTGTGGCTATTGCACTTTGGTTATTGGTTATGAATTTCTTTCATTTAACCCTTAATTGACCCCTAAACTTTGATTTTCTTGCAATTTCACCCAAGATTTCATCCAATTAAGTTTGAAAAAAAATTAAATCTGGTCCTTTAAAATTCCAATCTTCTCAATTAAGCTTCCAAACTTATTTTTTCACCAAGTAAGTCCTTAATAAAATTAATTTAACCAATTAAAAGTCTAATTAAGTAATTGCACTTAATTAATTATTTAAATTTCAGCCTAAATTAATTTATAAACATAATTAAACCTTTAATTAAACCCATGATCAAATCAAATCAGCCTATTAAAAATTTAATGAAGTCCTCAAACTTAACTTTCATGTAAATTTGTCCAATATTAATTGAAGTTAACCTTGAATTTGCATTACCTTTCACATTTAAGTCCTTCAAAGGTGTAATTGAGTTTCTAAAAATGTCAAAGATCCAGTTTGTTCCCTCCATCTCTTATTTATGCACGTACATCCCTCTTTAGCATGTTCTTGCCAACCAAGTCGCTTCTCTTCCTGCATTTCTTCCCAACATTTTTTCCTTGTGTATAAAAAAAAAGATAATTTTTTGGGAACTCAAAATTGTGTTGTGACACTGTTTTACACTTTGGTTTTCTATTGCTAAATTTTTTATTTTCTTAATAAATTTTCACAAATTGATTATAAAATTAAGTATAAAAGACTATAAAAAAAGTTAGAGGATGAAAATGAAAAAAACAAATTGGCTATTGTGGATTTACAATGATTTACCTAGCTCATTAATTATATATTTTGTAAGTAATTGCAATGTAATGGGATTGTTTTAACTTTTTAATGAGATAATTTTTATGAATTTTAACATGATTGAGGGATGGTGATTGAACCAGCAATTTGTTTTTTTTTTTTTAACACTTTGGAGGGTCAATTCGGCATCAACAAATTTGGTAGTTTGTAGATGGAAGGGGAAAATTGAAAATACCATGAAAGTTGGGGAGGTTAATTGATAGAAAGTAGAAACAAAATTTTTTGGATTATCCCGTTAGACACCAGAGTTTCGAATTCATATTCTTCTGTTAGTCAATTACTGGAACCAAATCGGAATCTTATCTAAATCTGTTCCAGTGCTTTAAAAAAAGAAAGAAAGAAGAAGCCAACGATATGCCCTGGCATGAAGTAATTGACAGATAGGAATTTGTGTGTGTTAAAAGGCTTGAAGCATATGCTCGACTTCACCAGTGTCAGGTCTGAAATTAGCTTACCACTTGAAGAGCACAAAACAACCCAATCATACAAAGATTTCTAGTAAATCTTCCTGTTCACCATAAGTTCATGCACAATGCCAATCCACATGGAGTTGTTTCAAGCAAAGAGCTCTGAAAGCAATTTTGAGAAGTGCCACAAGAAAGAACACACCGGTATATAGCTCAACATAGATGTGAAAAAAGAAAGATATAGAAAGGGAGTGAGACACTGTAATTGGATGATGCCACCTCCTAGAGATAACCTGTTGTAAGTTGATGGGCAGAGCCATATAGAAATGCCAACGCTAAGACCAGACTACAGCATCAACTTGGCATGCATCTAAACCTTTTACAATGGGAGACTTGCCATAAAATACAGTAACGACTAAATTCATCAACCCACAACAGAGGAGGATGTGATGGGAGGAGCCCAATCAAAGCAGAACTAAGACTGTATACCTGCTGAAAGCAGACAAATTCTGGATTTGTCCGACAAGAGTACATTTAATTCTTAGACACCAACGGCTTCTCTTGTATCTTTTGCTCCAATTTCTCATCCAAACCAATAAACATGTTTCGCATAGGGCCAACATCATATTCCCTTGAATCACTTTCTGTTCCAAATTCTAAGAAAAATCCTCTCTTCTTGTAATGTACTAGCCTAGGACCATGCAATACCCCCATAGACCTCGACTTGCTTAATTTCACCACAGGCATTTTCACTGCCACCCCTCCAGGTTTTCTCCAAGAATAATCAGACCCCATCTTTATCTCACCAAAAGAACCAATAGATTTCGACCTAATCACTCTATCCCCTACCGAACCAATCGTTTCGCTTCCATACTCTACCCTTGAAACACTCGATACTTTACTATTTCTCCTGCTTCCTACTTTAACCGTCTTGTGAACGTTGACACTGACCTCCTCTTCACTTCTATCAACGACCACACCCCCCTCCTCCACGCGCCCCACGCGCCTTCTCAGGTGATTCCAAATAGGCGGCGCACGGATTCTTCTATTAACAAGTTTCAATCCTTCAACCACCTCCGCCATTCCTGGACGCTTTTCGGCCGTGGATCTCACGCACCTGGCAGCCAAAACAGACAAATTCCGGATCACAACCGGGTCGGGCATCGAAGCCACCCGGTTATCACATATTGCCCCCAAGTCACCTTTTTTAATTAAGGGAACCGCCCAATCAACCACTGAAGGAGGACTGTAATTTACATCAATCGCATTTCTGCCACTAATGATCTCTAACAACAGAATCCCAAAACTGAACACGTCACTCTTGGCGCTTAAATCCCCTGGTGCAAGATAGGCTGGATCAAGATACCCTAACGTCCCCGCCGGTGGCGTGCACTTCACATGAACGTCTTCCACGTGTCCTCTTAAGGCAAGACCAAAATCACCTAACCTCGCTTTCCAGTATTCATCGATCAGCACATTTGATGATTTTATGTCTCTGTGAATCACCGGCGGGTTAGAGGCGTGGAGAGCCTGGACCGCTTTTGCTATTTGTAATGCGAACCGAACCCGCCTGGTCCAACCGGGAGGTCGAGAACTGGAATGTAGAAGATCGTATAATGAGCCGTTTGGCATGTACTCGACGACAAGTAGTTTACGGCCTGTAGGATCAACACAGAAACCAAGGAGGTTTACCAATCTTGGATGCTGAACTCTGGATAGAGTTTCAATCTCGTTGTCTGCCGGAGGAACTGTCGCGCAGTTAGAGTTATAGCTGTTGCAGAAATTTGTTTGATGGGTTGTCTTTTTAACGGCGGCTATGAGCTTGCCTTGGTCGAGAAAGGCTTTATAAACGGTTCCATGGCTGCCTTTTCCAAGGAAGGTTTCTGCGGAGAAAGTATTGGTGGCTTTGACAAGTTCAGTGTAACTGAACTCTCTGATTTTGATTGGTTTATTTGGTTTGGTTTGGTTCTTGTTTCTTCTTCGCTTGCGATAAGAATCCCAGTTGGAAGGATCGCAGGTTGCAATTGCAGACTCTGCATTGCAAGAGAAATAGCCCATGATATGTGAGTGTGAGTGCTGATTCAGTCAAGGTCGCTATTGATCAGGTGAGAGAGCGAGATAGGAGTGATGGATTTAAAGGAGGGTGGTTGTATTTGGTAAGGGAGGAGGAGGAGGTGGGAAACGAGAGAGGCAAATGCCATTATAGTCCTAATAATAATAGAAGCAGTAGTAACAGAGAAAGGGAAGGTGTGGGTTTTGATGTCTAAAACTTCAAACTAATAAAAGGAGACTAATGTGTGTGTAAAGAGTCAAAGCTTGAAAATTTTGAATTGCTTTGGGTGTCATTGCTGTATTATTTTAAAGGTTTATACATGCAAACGCGTGCAACTTTGAGAGGAATTTCTCGGGGTTGGCTTAAAGATGTGGGGTAGCATCTACCCATCGATTTGCTTTTACTTTTCCACTCAGCTACTTCAATTTTTATTCTTCTCCATGTGATTTCTTTTCTTTTCTTTTCTTTAATTTGGATTATTGATAAAAGAGAAAGGAGCTTCTAAATAATTTAAATCCTGGTCCAGTCTAGCGGGTCGACTTGAAACTTATTTATTCGGAGTTGGAATCAAATTGAGTTAAAAAAAACAGGAAAAGAAAAAATTTGGTGTGACCTGGCTGACTCGACGAGTTGATCTGGCAACACCCTATCAAAAACTCAGTTGCAACCTGTTGATTTTTTATTTTTGTTTTTTTTACTAAAACGACTTTGTTTTATTTTTTTAAAAAAAAGAATTAACCCAGGTGACCCGGTCAAAATCCGAAACCCGGGTCTTGGATCGGGCGAGTCTAAAAACTATGTTCTAAATTATTGCTTTCCTTTAAAAGAGAAAAGATAAATTTAAATGTCCAAGCATCATAACGTTCTTTATTTCATACACTTGATTGATTGGGTTAATAATACCACTAGTAGTAACACATGTTGTATTTTATATATATAGCTATTATTGCCATTCGCATTTTAGGCTGCTTTGTTGAATACTAATAATTGTGACTATCTCTACATTAGGAAAAGAAAGTCAAGGATCCACGCGGATGAGCAATGAATGGCTTGCATAAAAGAAGAAGAAGAAATATTACAATATTTCATGAGATTGACTGGTCCTCGTTACGATGCGAGCAACACTAAATTTGTGTTGTTAAAGTATTAAAGCAACTTAATACCTTAAAAAAAAATTAAATATATTATTAAATTTAACAATTAATGCAAACTACAGTAACTAATAATATAATTAAAATATTTAAAATAAAGAAATAGAAAAAAAGAGTTTGCATACTCGTTTTTAACATAGTTCTGCAAGCCTATATTTACACCTTAACCACCAAACTCTACTCGAGTATTGTATTTCTTAACTTGTTTAGGTTTTAGAGTACAATTTCATTTGATAAATCTACACCAAGCATTTTACAGCACTTGAAGAAATTCTTCAAGATTTTTATCATTTGTGAAATTCTTTAACCAATATCAAGAGTTTTTATCTAACTCTCAAAGGTTTACAAGGATAATTTTGTTCACACGAAACTCTCTCACTAGAATGGATAATATAATTAAAGTTTTAATATCTCTATATTTTATAAGATAACACTTATTGCTACCTAATTTTTACCAAATTTCGGAAATTTTTTTGAAAAAAATCAAAAAATAGAGAAAAACAACAAAAACTCAAACAAATATGTTTTTGACATCTTTGTGTCACTTGCAATGTCTTTTTCTACTTGTAACTGTTAACACGCTTTCTAAGTCGACGTTAAAGTTACTTTTTTTTTAAAATCAAAATATAAAAAAATTATACAAGAAAAAATCAAAATGAAAGAGACTAAAAATAAAAAGATAGAAGTTGAGGGATCAAAATTTTTTTCAAGTTACTTGGTTACCAAGTTTGCTTGGAGACCAAACAATTAAAAATAACAAATTTATTTACCTATAAATATGTGATTATACCACATACAAAAAGGGGGAGAGACAAAAAAAAAAAAGAGAAGCCAAAAAAACATCTTTCTCACATTCTCTCCCCACTAAAAAAAAAAAACACTCTTTTTCACTAGAAACCCTAGAAGCCTAAGCTTTTTTTAGACCAACCACAACCAACACTACCCGACTGGCCTCCATCTTCCTAACACCAACAGCCTTACCCACACACAAAAAACTAGCAGATCGATTCCCCCTTGACAAAGCCTCACCCATTTTATCCACCATGTCCACCCATCACCGAACCAAACCTAGACCATTGCCTCCTCCACACTCTAACACCACCCAACCGCCGTCCCTATTCTCTTAACCCAACCACCGCACACCTATCCCATTTCACCGGCCATTACATACCCACAAACCCTAAATTAGGTTAAAATTCTAAACAATTTTAACTGAGCCTTATAATATGATTCCTTAGCTTAGGTTAAAATTTCAGAATTTTTGGAGAAATTCAAAAATTTGGCGAAAATCACAATTTGACCAGTTTTACGTTATTGGGTGTAATTTTCGATCCAACCATCAAATTGAGCTGAAATTTTATGATAGACCTTAAAATTTTAGGATGAACGGAGCTTGGTAGTGCTAACAAAAAAAATAAGGACCATCAAATAGAAGCAAACAAACTCATTAAGGGTAAAATAATTATTTGTCATTAAAAAATAAAATAAATCAACTCTCCCTTCCTTTTATATGCTACTGATTGGGTAGAAGCAGAATGGGAAAAGAAAGAAAAGAAAAAGCGAGAGAGAAATAGAGAAAAGTAAGGGAAAAACATAAAAACCAAGGAAAAAAATAAGAAAAGTGAGAGAATAACCTTGTAAACTTACAAAGTCTAACTTATAAAACACTAATATAAGGAAGAATCAAGTGAAGGAAGGAGGAATTGAGAGAGGGAATTTGGATATTGGGGGAGGAAAAGGAAGATGACATTTGGCCAAATGAATGAAAAGTGGAGGAATGAGTTTTGATGTTAATGTTTAGAAAACTATGTTTAATCATGATATTTGAAATATGTAAGAAAGACTAAATAAAGAAATAGCATTAAAGTTGAGAAAAATAAGTAAAATCAATTTAAAAGAAAATTGAACTAGTTAAAAAGAAAGCATAAAGACAAGATGTTTAGATTATGTTGAATATAGTTTTTACATATGTTTAGATAAAATAAATAATATGATGAGAAGGCATAAAGAATAGAAGGATTATTTGATGGAGGAATTATGAACATAAAGCAAGAAAAGAAGTAACTTGATTTAAATATGTGGTTGTATGTGAAATGATAATGTTATGTTTGAGAATGATTTTTTATCAGAACGAATTAAAAAAAAATATGTGCTTTGCATTTCAACACGTGATAAAAATATTGATGGACTAATGATATAATGATATTTGATTGATTCAGGAGTTGTGTCTGGAGCTGGTTATCAAACAGGAGGAGCTGGGTCATCACGAACAGAAACTAGGTGATTCATCACTTTCTTTTAAAATTCAAAGTTTCATAATTAGTTATGAATTGTTTTATGACATTTTGATATGGAAAAAGTAGAAGAAGAAACTTGTTTGTATTATAATAGGGATGTTGGGTAATTCGTATGGAATTGCCGGTTAGATTGGCTATTAAAGGAGAATAGCCGGATGTTGGGTAATTCGTATGGAATTATCGGTTAGATTGACAATTAAAAAAGAATAGCCGAATGTTGGATAATTTGTACGAAATTACCGGTTTGATTGGCTATTAAAAGAGAATAGCTAAATGTTGGGTTATTCGTATGGAATTATCGATTTGATTGGCTATTTAAAGAGAATAGCTGAATGTTGGGTAATTTATATGGAATTACCGGTTTGATTGGCTATTAAAAGAGAATAGCTGGTTGTTGAGTAATTACCAGATATTTATTGGCTATCGAGGAGGGTTAGTCGAATTTGAGGTGAATTACGAATTACCAAATTGAAAATTAAACAATGAGTGTTGGTTGTCGAGGTCCTATAAGTATAGGATTGATAAATTATGAATGGGTTATTGATGTTGATATGTAGTAAGTTAGTGGTGAAAGACAATTTGATATATTTTAAAGAATTGTGAACATAATAGTTTTATCATTTTTAATGTGTTATCTTCCTTATTTCTTATTAATGTTATGTATATAGGTATTTTACAAGGTGATGCAGAGCGTTAAATATGGGCTTTTGTGTTTAAATTTGTTTTTTTATGTAATATCTTTTGCTTTATATGTAATTTGTATTATATGTAGATTTTAATAAATGTATCCTAAAGATAATTGCTTTTGGTATTTACACATTTAAAAAGTATAAGTAAGGAACTAACATTAGCAAACTATTCTAAAAGAAGCTTATTAATCATAATTATGCATGTTTAAAAGATGGATGCATGTTAAAGTAATAATTAGTTCAGTATGAGTCCTTTGAGTTTTTATTTGTATGAACTTAGTTAATGTTTTATTATAAGATAATTGCTATGTTTTATTTGTTGATGATGTAAGGTTGAGAAAGCACAATGAAGTATTGCTATGTGAAATATTATATGATGAGATGGGATATGATCCAGGATGGTTGGATCGAAGTGAAAAATTGAGTATTGTGATTGAATGAAGTCTAGTCAATAATTTGATAACATAAAAAAACAATGGAAACTCTGCTGATTTTTCTGTAGAAAATTAGATTTATATAATAGCTATTACTTTGATGATATAACTTTAAAAGCGTTACATCAATGGTGAGATATGTAAGACAATAACTATAAGACAGTAATGGTTCAAGACTTAGACATGTGAGGTGTTTTTTTTTTTTTTTAAATGATTTAGACAGTAATGGTTCCCTCCTATAAAAATAGTCTTTTCTTAAAAAATACAATTTCTATTTTAATTTTCTTATGACCAAGTCTCTCAAAAATAAATTATATCTACATATTTCCTTATATTAAAAACTCATAAAAAAATAATTTTTTATTTATTTTGCATGTATTTTTTGAATTTAATAACTAGTTTATTAAAGTCATGAGAACTTGGCCTAGATTTTAAAAAATCTATTTTTGTTCCTTTTAATATGCGTGATTACAAACTTATATGTACGATGTTTTCCCGATATTAAAATAAAAAACACCTTAATAATAGCTCTATTTAAAAAACAAAACTTAAGAATCTTTGAATATTATCACCTTAATATGAAGTAGGATCATTTGTTCTTTTGCTTCATGATTCTACATCTCTTTGATGTTTCCTATGTGCCATTGTAGTTGAATCTTCAAGAAATAACCTAAAAATATGATCAAATGAGTGAATTTTGGTGAATTTTGAGAGAGAGTCAAGTTTTAGGATTTTGAGAGTTTTTTTATGTTGGAATAATAACATATCTTTTTATATATAGTCAATATTATGAGTAATCGATCAATCGATTGCTATGGGTTAAGTTCAACTGGTCAACCGTTTAAACCCAAGCTCAGAACTTCCTGAAATTCTTTTTTGATCTTTTCTCTGCACTTAAAATGTATCATTTTCATATAAAAATTATGTCCAAAAAGTAAAGAAATTGAGGGGATAAAAATTTAAAATTTAGGCAGTAGCTTCACTACCAATGCTTTGGTTCAATCAATCGGTCACTTGATCTAGTTGTATGAACTAGTCGACTAGTTCACACAAAAACTATAATTTTTCAAAATTTTCCTTAAAATATGTTTTATTAATCAAAATACATCAATTTGTACAACCTTTTAGACTAAAAAACAATCTCAAACTAAAACCTCAAAAAGTTATTTTTCACATAGTAGCTATCCTTTGTTTTTCAGTATAAATTGGTCGGTCGATTAAACTTACTATTATGAACTGGTTGATCGATTCATCTCAGACTTGGACAGACAACAAAATTTGTAGTTAAATATATTTTCCATGGTTTTCATGCTTATTAGGTATACATTTTATCATGTAAATATGCCCATTTATTTCCATTAATGTATACACATAAAAATAACACCTCAAACATCTTTTACATGAATAAAGCTTTAATTCCTTCTTATTTCGCAAAAACAATCTTTACTTAGAGGCTTTGTGAAAATATTTGCTAGGTTGTGTTATGTGCCTATAAAATCAAGTACAATGTCTCCTTTTATATGTCTCACTTCTATGAGCTTTGTATATGAGTGTTGGATAAGGTTTTTATAAAGACTAATTACACTAGTGTTATCACACTTGATGTGTATATGATAAAATTTAAGTCCATAATCCTCTAAGGTTTGTTTCATCCATAAACTTTGAGCATAACAACTACCCGCAGCTGTATACTAGTGAGGATCTTAAGAAATGACATGTTCCACTAGTATTCTCTTTCTATCAACTTTACATTCGGTAAAATCCGCATCTAAATAGCTTATCAAGCTCAACTCATTTTCTTTTGGATGCCACAACCCTAAATATATAGTACTATGCAAATAATGAAAAATGCATTTTCCAACACTAACATGTGATTATTTAGGGCAAGCTTATAAACATACACATAGACATACACAAAACATAATATCGGGTCTACTAGTAACTAAATATAAGAGTGATCCGATAACACCTTTATATTTGTTGATGTTTGCATTCTTATTATTTTCATCCATATCAAGCTTTATTGGTGTTCTCATGGGTGTGTTGACTACTTTGACATGTTCCATCTAAAATCTTTTTAGAAGATCTTTGATGTACTCACTTTGGTTAATGAAGATGCCATCATTTGTTTGTTTGATTTGCAATCCAGGAAAGAAGTTCAACTCTCCCATTATGTTCATTTCAAATTCATCTTGCAAGCATTTTATAAAATCCTTACAAAGAGATTCATTAATAGCACCAAATATAATATTATCAACATAAATTTATATAATCAAGATATCTTTTCCTTTTCTTTTTGTAAAATAAATGGTGTCGATTTTATCAATGTTAAAATTATTATCAATAAGAAAAGACTTTAGTCTATCATACCATGCCCTAAGTGCTTGTTTTAAACCATGTAGAGCCTTTTTAAGTTTGAAAAAATGATTGGAAATTTCTTTTAAAAAAAATTTATGGTTGCTCAACATACACTTCTTCCATGATAAATTCATTTAAAAATGCAATTTTAACATCCATTTGAAAAAGTGTGAAGTTAGCATGATAAGCATAGGCTAATAGCATTCTTACTGATTCTAGTCTAGCTATAGGTGCAAAGGTTTCTTTGTAATCTATACCTTTTTTTCTTAATTATAACATTTAGCAATTAGTGTAGCTTTGTTTCTAACTATTGTTCCATGTTCATTAACTTTGTTTCTAAGCACCCATTTTGTTCCAATTATTGATTAATTATTAGGCTTAGGGATTATTTTCCAAACATCATTGCTTTCAAATTGATTTAGCTCATCTTGCATAGCCAAAATATATTTTTCATCCTTTCGAGTTTCTAGAAATGATTTAGGTTTTATTTGAGAAATAAATGCAAATTGACCACTAATGTTTCTAAAAGAAGCTCTAGTCTTAGTCCCTTCAAAATGATTACTAATAATTGATTTGGGAGGGTGAGAGCTTACATACATTAGCTCCTTTGGGGGTATAGAGGAGTTACTTACCATCCCATATTAATTGCTTGAGCTTGTCTGGTCTTTGTCCATGCCTTCATTATTTGCCTTTGTAGGAATCTTATAATCAAGACTCAAATGTTGAACACTTTTATTTATAGCATTTAGAATCTTAAAATTTTTATCATTTTGAATTCCTCAAAGGCGACTTGTATGGATTCTTAAAAAAAAAAGTGTTCTATTGTTATAAACTCTATATGCTTTACTAGAGAAAGAATAGCCAAGAATAACTCTAACATTAGATTTTGAGTCAAATTTATATAAATTATCTTTAGTATTGAGAATTAAGAATTTTAAATCAAAAACTTTGAAATAAGTGATGTTGGGTTTCTTTCCTCTCCAAAACTCATATTATTAGTCTATTTTTATATTATTGTTATCATCAAAATATATAAAATATGAATGTGTAACTCTAAAGGCCAATAATTTTCATTACCATTAAAAAAATGCTTAGGTGATATCAGATTTAAAAAAAATATATGAGATTCAAGTCATTAACTCAACTAGGTTCACTAAACTCGTTTAATTTAATAATATAATTAAAAAAGTTAATGACGGTAAATATATGAACTAAAAAATAAAATTGACAATAATTAATTACAAAAAATTAACACTTCACAATATCATGGAAAGATATCATTCTAATATTCTTAAAAGGTGTCCATGATTGTATTTAATAAGAAAAAAACATTAAATGAGAACGAGATAACGTTATAAAAAGCAAAATAAAAAAAAGACTTTGAAGTTGAATTCCCAGCAAATCAAATGTTGAAGGACAAAATTGAGTAAACTAACAAAATCCATTATCAAAAGATGAAATTCTTAATCAATAAAATGTTGAAGGATGAAATAGAGAAAAAAAATCAATAGAAAATGATCTAACATAAAACAAAGAGCAATTGAAAGAATGAAAACTAAATTTGATATAAAAATAAAATGAAATCAAATTATGAGGGATGAAATTAAGAAAAAAAAACAATCAAAATAAAAAAAAAAACAATCAAAAGAATGAGGACCAAACTTCATATAAAAATCAACTAAAACTAAAAACCGAGGGATAAAATTGTAAGTAAAAATCAAATAAAAAAGGATTCAAAGCAAAATAAATAGAAATCAAAAGATTGAGTACCAAATATGATACAAAAACAAAATGCCAAATATGATACAAAAACAAAATGACTAGACACCTTTCTGTTTTGGTAGGTTTGGCTCGAATCCCAAATAGAGGAGAGAGAAAGGAGGGAGGATAACAAGAAAGGTCATTGACGCCAACTTGCCACTCTACCATTGCTATGTATTGGCCCAACAAGAAGAGCTCAGCGCGTCCCTTCCAACTTCACTATGGAAACAAGTGTTTGGTCGTCAGGAGATGCCTCACGCACCGCCTAAACATGACATGCATCTCTCACATGTTAGCGCACGTACAACACGCGCTAGCCTATTTCCCTACCCACTTACCACAATCCTATTAGTTTAATTTTGGTCCTCTAACACTTAATTGTTATATGTTAGTCAAATTTTATTATATTTTGCAAAACTAAGCATTAACCGAGCCCCCATACATTTCCCTTAATATTGCAAGATCCTCGTATCAAGACATCTAAAACAAACTTGCAAGTCAAATTCTAAATAAGACCAATGTGAAGGGATCAAATTGAAAAAAAAAAGTTTAGGGATCAAAATAATAAAAGGACATGAACTTTCTCCTTAACCAAGCAAACCAATCCATGATTTTAGCAAAAGAAAAAAGGGACCAAACATTTCTTTAATCTTCAAATTCAGTCACTATAATTATTCAAAATAAATGAAATTGAGTTTTATTTTACCAAACCAAGCATTAACTGACCAATGAAACATTTTCTCAACATATTGAGATTCTCATACGCAGGCATGGAAAATAAATAATCAAGACCAATCGCAAATCAAAGCAATGTTAAAGGTTCAAATAAGGAAAAAAAAACGAGGGACCAAAACATAAAAATCCTAGGGACTAAAAAAATGAAACATTGCTTGATTCACGTACTACAATTAAACACTACGCACATTTAGATTTATGTTAATGAAGTGGCTTGTTGTTGCATGTGAATTAAAGTTTAAACATGCAACTTTAAAATGCTAGTGCTTTTATATATATATATATATATATATATATATATATATATATATATATATATATATATATTATATTTATTTATAAAAATAA